>FLSE01026303.1_pt1 | contig 54747 bp, 60 predicted proteins | sample 1550461 | NCBI WGS metagenome assembly FLSE01 (sample SAMEA4031758, study PRJEB14383) | metagenome | biome: human; feature: oral; material: saliva | place: Philippines | collected 2014 | reverse complement strand
TTAGAAACGTTAATATACTATGCTTCAAACATCATAACCAATGGGAAACCGGCAACCGTAAAGCGATGAGGATATACCCGGGCAACGTTCAGACTATCGAGCAGCTAACAAAAGAGTATAACGAGGTATGGAAAGATAAGACAATCTTATGAGAGTAAAGCGAAAAACAGATTATAGCGAAATATCAAGGCGGAGCGTGCGTTCAGACTTTAAGCCTTATAATCGTACCCCCGAAAGGGAGAAAGGGCGACAGACGCAAAAACAACCGCAAATAAATGCAATTAGGCGTATAGCTTTTGTTAATGAGAATAGCGTATATTACAAGTACCGCAATTTGATATTAGGCAAGCAAGTGCGATTAATACGTGAAGCGTCTGTCGGTGGTTGGTTTTGTAATTTTGTTTTTGACGAAGACCGCCGGGCGTTGAATAGGGCAGCAGATTGGAGCGAACGCAAAGACGAGTATCTGTTGGACGGTGTAAAATTTAAGTAATTATGAACGATAACACAATGGGCGTTTTGATTGCTTTAATCAATGCCTTTTTTATTTATTTAATCATTAAAGATAAGCGCAAAAAATGAAAGCAAGTACAGGTTATAAAATCGTGTTCTATACGTTTGTAACGTTGACGGTTTTATCTTATATTCATTCAGCGGTAAGCGTTGTTAAGTTTTTAATCAATCTTTTTTAATATGGCAATAAATAGAGTTACACTTTTGGGCAATGTAGGAGGAGACCCAAAGGTTTATACGTTCGAGAATGGAGGGAAAACGGTGTCTTTGTCTTTGGCAACATCTACACCAGAGTATAAGAGAAAAGACGGCACAACCGTGCCGGAGCGTACAGAATGGCACAACGTAGCGTTATTCAATTCGCTTGCAGATGTAGCGGAGAAATTCGTACATAAGGGCGATAAACTCTACATAGAGGGCGAATTGCGTTACCGCTCGTATGAGGACGAAGCGAAAATAAAACGCTATGTAACGGAGATATACGCTTCACGTATGGAGTTGTTAACACCAAAGCCAAAGACGGCAGCACCACCACCTCCACAACCAACAGCAGCACCGAAAGGCGTAATTAACAGAACGCAGCCGGCAGCACCTCAACAGACAGACCAATGGAACGGCACGGTGCCGCCTAACAAAGAGGAAGACGATTTACCATTTTAACCAATAGGCTATGCAGATAAACATCAAGAAAGATTACGATGCAACTAAACACGAAGCCTACAAGGCGTTAACGGTTAAACAACCGTACGCAGACGATTTGGTTAAGGCAGCTTACAAAGATATTGACGGTAACGTGTACGGTGTTAAGAGTATCGAGGTAAGGAGCAAACCCACGCAATATCGAGGGCGTATTTTGATTTGCAGTAGTCAAAAACCAATCATACCGGGTAAAGAAAGCGGTTGTATAATGGGTTTTGTCGAGTTGTACGATATTAAGCGTGTAGAGGAGTTCACGCCCGAAGATTGGGACAAAACGAGAATACCAAGAAGCAAGCGTGCAGAGATAAAGACCGGTTACGGTTGGTTGATGCGCAACCCGGTGCAGTGTGTAGAATTGCCGGTAAAAGGGCAATTAGGTATTTACAACATTGCATTTGAAAAGGGCGATATTGTCGAGTACCCACGAGTTTGCAAAGTAAGCCGTGAAGATTGGGAGTTGCTACAAAAGACCGATAACAATGTATGACAGAGTAAAGAAGATAATTAGCCGTACAAGCGTTTTAATTTCATGTGTCGAAGCGATGAGCAAAGAACTACAAGAAATTAAAGAGTGCGAGGGGCGAAAGTTAACACAGAACGAAGAAGCGTTGAGCGAGTACGCAAAAGTTATGCTTCATAACCTTTACAAGGTTGAGAATTACGCAAAAACAGCGATTAACAAAACAACAAAGAAAGAAACTATGACAGAAGAAGAGTATTACAAGCGTTCAAAAGAGATTGAGAACGAGCGTACCGGGTTGTTGTATGAACAGAAGCTATTAGATGCACAGTACATCAAAGAGTTTGCACCGTTCAAACCCGATACGAAGTTAAAAGTAAAGCGCAAAGGCAGAAACGGGTCTTTTGTGTGTTGGGTCAAAGGGTATCAAATGAGATATAACAAACTTATGCTATTGTACAACAAAGCAAAGTTAGACGGTGACCGCTCTATGCGTGAAAATATGGACTTTATGTCAGACTTGGAAGTCGAGGAACTCAATGAGAAGTAAAGTATTTCATACCGGGCGTTTAGGCGTATGCTTTTACGCCCGTAGCACGTGGCAACATAGGGAGTTTTTAACGCCGTGCGTATCTGTAAGTTGCCTAAATGACAAAGACGCTTACGTTGATGTAGAATTGCGTGCGTTATGCTTTGGTATTGGGTTTAGAATTATTTTCATAAAACATTTGCGAAAATAAAAATAATACCTTATATTTGCAAGTAAATTAAAATGATATGGAAAAGCGATACGAAACATCAGTTTACAAAGTGGGACAGCTTCAAGACGAAGCACCGCTATTTGATTGCGAGATAGCAAACGTAGCTATAACAGACAACGAGCGTGCGGAGTTTGTCGCAATCGGTGAGCCGGAGCGATTAAAGGACTTGTTTTCAAAGTGTGGATTTGATGGTGACGTGTAGCGAAGTAAAAACGCAGGCGGTTGTTGCCCGGGTTGTGAGTTGTTTATAAATGGCGATTGCCCCGAAGCAGCAGCACAGAACAAAGGGTTAATAAAACGCCTGCAAAGTATAGGAGATAAAGAAAATGAAAAATAAGTATATTTTCAAGTTTGCTGACAATGGTGTAATAGTAGGGCAACCCGCACACGAAACTTTAGAGGTTATCGAGTACGGACAGGGCGGACACAGAAACACGCCTGTCGCTTTCTACTTGGGTACGGAGTTGTTGGCAGACATAGAGGAAGCGGCTAAACAGAAAGAAGAAGCCGTGCAGGAGTGGGAGATTGAGGTCACCATTAAACCGAAAGAGTAGCTAACATAATGTATATTTGGTATTAGTGTTTTTCATTGTTTGCCCGGAGCGTTTAGATACGCCCCGGGCGTTGGCGTTATTATAAGAAACGCAGAAAAGCAAAAATAAAGGCACACAAAAGGCTGAAATACGACAAACGATAAATTACACCACAAAAGAATTAAAAGCCGTTAGACGCAAAATTTAACCAAAATAACCAATATGAAAGAAACCGGAGATATAGAAATAAAGTTTGTACCCGCTAATCTTGTAGAGTACAACGAGGGGCAAATCGAGGGCGTACCCGAAAATTACATGATACGCACAGAGGAGCAGGAAGCAGAGGAAAGAGAGGGTATCGTGGTAACGCACGAGTGGGAGTTGTCAGAGCGTGAACGCATTATAATTGAGAACTTAAAAGCATAGTATTAACAAGCAATAACAAAGGGTTAGTTATGGCGAAGTATAATAAAGAAGTAAAGCGAATAATTTTTGAGTGTCTATCAAAGGGAGATACGCAAAAAGAAGCAGGTTTTAAGGCTGGTATATCAGAGAATACGTTTAACCAGTGGTGGCACAAAAAAAATGATTTTCGTGAACTTGTTGAAAAGGCAAAGGCAAAGTATAGAGAAACTTTGCGTATAAAGTTGGAAACCGCCTTATACAAAAAGGCTACCGGGTACGTTGAGGAGGAAGTGGAAACAGAGTACAGGAGCGACAAAGACGGCAACCCACAAATCAAGTATAAGAAAGTAAAGCAAAGACACTTTTCTCCCGATACGGGTGCTTTAGTGTTTGCGCTTTCAAATCTTGCCCCCGAGAAGTGGAAGAACCGCCAACAGATACAGAACGAGGATATAACGGGCAAACCAAAGGACGAGCCGCAAGAATATCATTTTGAGGGCGTACCCGATGATGTGTTATTTAACATTGCAGACGCTATGCAAGACAGCAGGGCAGAGCAAGAACGCAAGTTAAAAGGCAATGGCAAGGAAAGCAGCACAGAAAGCGAGTAAAGCGGTACAAGTGGCAAAGTATTGCCGTGAGTGTGCGTTGGCTACTTGGGTAATGGAGTGGCGGCATATAGATATAAAGGGTAAACCGATATGTTTAACGTGCCAACACGTCAAACACTACATATTAAGGGGCAATAACGCAAAAGATTGCGCCTATTATAGGCACGGTGTGCCAAAAGTAGGCAAAAAGGATTATTAGGAAAATTGTTTACAACGTGTTTTTATATATCCCTTGGGGGCAAATGATACTAAAGTGCTGATAATCAGTACTAAGTATTTTTTGCCCCTTTTTAGAAATAAATTTACAAAATGAGCAAAAATAAAGCATTAGAGTACTTGAAACGCAACCCGGAAGCGTTGATAATAGCAGCGGCACGCAAAAGGTTACTAAACTTTGCACGCTATATGCAGGTAGATTTTGACGCAGACCAATTTCACGTTAACTATTACCGTGTATTAGATTTATTTGCACAAGGGTACATACGCAAACTAATTGTACAAGCACCCCCTCAACATGGAAAGTCGCAAGGTAGTAGCCGCTTTTTGCCGGCTTTCATATTAGGGCGTGACCCGGACAAAAAAATATGTATCGGTTCGTATGCTGCAACGGTGGCGCAAGACTTTAATCGTGATGTACAACGTATAATCGACACAGAAAGATATAACAAAGTGTTTCCCGATACGTACCTCAACGGTTCAAACGTGGTAACAGTTGCTAACAACTATTTACGCAATAGCACCGTATTTGAGACGGTAGGACATAAAGGGTCGTTGCGTGTTGTTGGTCGTGGTGGTGCATTAACCGGTAAGACGGTAGATGTAGCGATACTTGATGATGTCTATAAAGATTATGCAGAGGGCAACAGTCCAATAGTACGTGAAGCGGCTTGGAAGTGGTACACCACGGTTGTACGTACACGTTTGCACAATAGAAGTCAACAGTTAATCGTATTTACCCGTTGGCACAAAGAGGATATAATCGGTAGGCTTGAAAAGAGCAAAGAGCAAATAATTGACGTTGAAAAATGGAGCGATTTAGAAAACGTGCCGCCGGGTGCTTGGGTACGTGTAAACTTTGAAGCTATAAAAACAAGCGACCCGACAGAGATAGACCCACGTTTGAAAGATACCGCCTTATGGGAAGACCGTCACAGCTTGGAAGAATTGAAAGAGCAACAAGCATTAGACCCCGTGCAGTTTAATTGCCTACATCAAGGCAACCCGGGCGGTACAGAGGGTTTGCTTTACCAACCTTTCAAGACATGGGTTAACAAAGAAGATTACGGTACGTATGTACGTAGCGGCAATTATACAGACGTAGCAGACGAGGGAGACGATATGCTGTTTAGCGTATGTTATGATATTTATATTTCGCCTAACAAAGCATACAACGAACACACCGGCAACTTTGAACCAATCTTGTTTGCGCTCGTTACTGACATGATAGCAACGACAGAACCAACAGAGGTGACGACCGTAACGGTGCCGGAAATGATAAACCGCAACGGCGTACAAAAAGCGTGGATAGAGAGCAACAACGGTGGCTCGCAATTTGAGAAGATAATCAAAAGCAAGGTTAAGGCGGTAACGTTTCCATTTCATCAAAGCAGCAACAAGGAAAGCCGTATTATAACATCTTCTGCAATGGTTAACCAATGTATTATAATGCCTTATGGGTGGGAAACACGTTACCCACACATATACGAACATCTTACAGACTTTTTGCGTAATTTCAGCGCAAACAAACACGATGATATAGAGGACGGTTTGACGGGCGTGTATGAGAAAGAGATTGCGACAAAGAACGTACAAGCATACGGCAGGCAGCACCGAGGGGTAAGGCGTAGGAACTAACAAAATATAGCGTGGCTTAATTTCACGCCCGACGCGGCTTTTATTTCGTGTAGGCGTAAAACTATAAGGAAAGCGAATTATAAGCCGTTAGACGCAATATTTAAGTCAAATAACGCAAATAATCTCTCAAATACTTTTCACACATAAAAAAAATAACTATATTTGTCGCACGTTACGCAATGGGTTAGCGTAATAGTGTTATAGAATTAATATTAATTAAACTTTTATCAGATGTCAAGATTTTGTCAGTGTCCGGGTTTAGCAGCACTTAAAACAATCCCGGCGGCTAATTGTTCAGAGGGTTTCGGACAGTTACAAAAAGTAATCTTTCAGCGTTTGCGCAAAGACGACGGCAGCCTTAACGGCTTTAACAACACAAAGCCTATTACCAAACTTGCAAGCGTTACCCCGTTGCTTGCAGCAGCAGACAGCACAAAGTTGGTCGTTTCGCCTTACTTGCAGGCACCGTCAGCAGAACCGGGCAAGGCTCGCACCTTTGGAGGTGGTAACGACACGTTGGGAGGTATCGAGATAACAATCGGTAGAGAACCAACCGCTTTCACTTCTGTTATCCGTAACGCACCGCAGGCGCAAATCAAGGCTATGAAATATTTGTCTTGTGAAGCAGACGTGTTCAACTTGGGTGTATATCTCGTTAACGAGGACGGAGCGATTGGAGCGTTGAAAGACGAAGCCGGCAACGTTCGCCCAATTCCTATCCGTAACCTATTCATAGGCGATAAGGGTTTGGGTGGCTTTGAGAACCCCGATAACAACAGTGTTAACTGGTCGTTCTTGCCTAACTGGAGCGATGACTTTGCAATCATTACTCCCGATGATTACAACCCGCTTACAGACTTAAAGAATGCGTAGCGTATGAGTGGAAAAACAACGCTCGTTACGCTTCAAAACGATAGTTTAGGCGTAACAGAGGATTTCGAGATAAGCCACGCAGAACGCCTTTTGAGAATGCAGAATAACGGCGGGTGGTTTATTCCACAAACAAGTAAATACGAGTTTAACGGTTATGATATTAACATACGAGCAAATCAAGGAAGCGATAACGAAGCCAAAGAACCGGCAGACGTTAGCGAAAGCGAGGGTACAGCAGGACAGAATTAAGTTCCACGCCTGTACGCAGGTTGTACCAACGCTTAACCAACCTTTGACGGATTTCCTTTCAATGGTTGGCAAGTTGTTGCCCGCTGATAAGTTTCGTATGTTCAAACTTATGTTTCGTTTCCCCGTCCGTACCAATCGGACGGCGGGAACGATTTTCGATAAGTTAAGCCGTGTATTTGACGGACGCAACGCAGCCTTTAACTATCAATTCGTAAACCAAGCAGAGCGAGAGGATTGGGCGAATTACCGCAAAGACGTTTTGAACGAGCCTAAAGTTTGGGCGACCAAAGGGTGGGAGTACTTCAAAACTGAAATAAACTCGGTGTTGGTTGTTGATATGCCAACAGAACCAAGCGAAAGCGATAGATACGCCCGACCTTACTTCTATTGGTTGACGGTTGATAACATTATCAGTTACGAAGCAAACCCAACGACCGGGCAAATGGAGTTTATAGCGTTCAAGCAGCCGGGCGATAAAGTTGCCGTGATTGATGATGCGTTTTATAGGGTGTATCAGACGAAAGGCGGTGTTATCGAGGGTATGCCTATTGTAGAGGTAGCGCACAACTTGGGTTACACGCCCGCCCGTTTCTTTTGGAACGAGCCTTTGAGTATCAACACGCCCGACATAAAGAAAAGTCCTTTGTCGGTTGAGTTGGAAGCGTTGGATTGGTTTTTATTCTTTCATTTGTCAAAACGCAATCTCGATTTATACGGAGCGTACCCAATTTATAGCGGCTATGAAATGGAGTGCGATTTCCACAATGACGAGACCGGCGAATATTGTGACGGTGGTTTTCTCAAAGACAAACAAAACAATTACATGTACGATGCGAACGGCTTGTTAATGCGTTGCCCGAAATGTGGCGACAAACGTATTGCAGGCGTTGGTTCGTTTGTCGAGATACCTATACCCGGCACAAATGCAGGCGGAGAGGAACAACCCGATTTACGCAACCCGGTTCAGATGTTAACCGTAGACCGTTCGTCTTTGGATTACAACACAGAGGAAACGAAGCGTTTAGAAACTGAAATAGTGCAGGCGTGCGTTGGTACAGATAGCGAGGGGTTAATCAACACGCAAGCACTCAACGAAGCGCAAGTAAATGCAAATTTTGAAAGTCAGACTACAATCTTAAACACAATTAAGAAAGGCTTTGAGGAAGCACAAAAGTGGGTCGACTCTACTATTTGCCGTTTGCGTTATGGTAAAGGCTTCATAGGTGCAACAGTGAGTTATGGCACAGAGTTCTATAATTTAAGTGCTAACGACTTGCGAAAGCGATACAAGGAAGCAAAGGAAAGCGGGGCAAGCGATGCAGAACTTGATGCGATGCAAACGCAGATACTTGAAACGGAGTACAGAAACAACCCGGCAGAGTTACAACGTATGTTAATACTTAGAGAATTAGAGCCGTACCCACATTTAACCCTTGACGAGGTGCAAACGTACCACGAAAAAGGAATAATATCTGATAGGGATTTGGTGGTAAAGCTAAATTTTTCTAACTTTGTCCGCAGGTTCGAGCGTGAAAATACTAATTTATTAGATTTTGGCAGCGCAATAGATTTTAATAAGAAAATAAACATCATTAACGAAAAATTTTCAGAGTATGGAACAGACACACCAATTAGACAGCGTAACAGCGGATAACTACAAAGTACCGCAAGGCGAAGAGGGTATCTACCACGTTGTGTTGGAGGTTAAAGAGTTTGACAGAAAGACCGGTGAACGCACATCTGTGCCACGTGTACAGAAATTTGGCGTTAACGCCTTTGAGACATCATTCCCAAACCTCAAGCGTTTAGGCTATGACGTGCGTGTTGTTTACGACCCAACATCTTGGCTTGAGGAGCAGGCAAAGAAAGCAGAGGAGCAGGAACAGCAGAGCGCACAGAGTGCAGCAGAAGCACAAAAGGCGGCTATTGAGGAAGCGTTGGAGAAACAGCGCAAAGAGTTCGAGGAGAAGCAGCAGGCAGCGATTGACGAAGCTGTTGCAAAAGCACTCAAGGCACAGAGCGCAGCCGGTGCGGGAGTAGCACCCGAAACACCAAGCGAGGAAGCAGCACCCAAAAAGGGCGCAAAGTAGTAATAAACCGAATTAAAAACAAATAACAAAGGGTTAGTTATATGGCATTAACGAGCGAAACAATTAGAGGTAATGCGGAGTTATCCGGGTTGAACGACCAACAGGTAGCGGCACTTGTGCAGATGAGCCAAAACGATGAGAACGATGTTATCGGACGCAGAATTGGCGAGGTTTACCGCACAATGGACGAAAGCATTGCAAGCGTTACAGGCGTGAAACGTGACGGTGACGAAAAGACTTACAACTATCTGAAACGTGCGGCAACAGAGTTGAAGCAGAAAGCAGACGGAGCAAGTAAGTACACAGAGGAAATCGCAACGCTGAAAGCAGAGAAAACACGCTTGGAGGGTTTGGTTGCAAAGGGTGGCAACGAGGAAACGCAGAAGCAACTTGCACAAGCAAAGGCAGACTTGGAGAACGTACAAAAGGAGTACGCAAGTTTGAAGAAGCAGAGCGAGAAGCAAAAGGCAGAGTACGAAACACAAATTTTCGGTGTACGTGTCGACAATGAGATTAACAACTCATTAGGGGGTATCAAGTTCAAGACAGAGTTACCGGAGAGTGTGACAAAGGTGCTTTTACAGCAGGCTGTTGACAAAGTAAAGAGTTTCAACCCTCAATTCATTGACGACGGTAAGGGTGGCAAAGTCTTAGGTTTCCACAATGCAGACAATAGCGTGATGAGAAACGCCGCTACCAACTTACAACCATTTACGGCACGTGAATTGGTAGAGCATGAACTTGAAACGTTGGGCGTTTTGGCAGGCAAGGCAGCACCCGGAGCAGGCACACAAGCACCGCCCGCAGGTGGTAATGGTGGAAGCGGTGTTGTCGTTGACGTTTCAGCAGCACGCACCCGAAAGGAGTTCACAGAGATAGCGACACAAACGCTATTACAGCAAGGCAAGACGGTAGGGTCTAAAGAGTTTGACGACGCTTTGCAAGAGATTTACAAGTCAAACGAGGGGTACAAAAACCTACCTCTTAAATAAGAATTAACCGGGCAAAGGGTTAGCCCTAATTAGTAACATATCAAATTTTATTAAACTATGTCATTAGTAGCAACACGAGTGCAGGATTGGCGTATCAGTGACCCAAATTTCGACCGCAATATGGTACGAATGGGTGAGTATGGAGCAATCGACTTCTTTATCACACAGACAGACGCACCAACCTCAATTATTTCGCCCGAATTACGAGACAGAGCGTTTCAGAGTATGGGCAACGATGTAAAAGTGCCGGTACTTGATTACAACGGCAACGTAACAGTAGCAAACCAAAGAAGTTGCGTTATCGCTGATAACGAGAACACCTCAAAGTTATATACTTTGACTTGGGCAACGCTTGCCGTAGGCTTTACAATGGTGCCGGCTGCATACATGAACAACGAAATCGGTTACGAGCGTGATTTTAACCGCAAAATGGCTAACATTACACGTGCGTTACTCGAAAAGTTGGATTCTTATGCGGTTGCCGCTTTGGAAGCAAACAAGACGCAGGTATTTCAGAACTTGCTCTATTACACACAGACCGGCAACGTTATCAACGTGCCTTGGTTGATGCGTAACAGTATCTTGGGTGATAGCGCACCAATGATGCGAGCAAACAAGTATTACAGAGAGTTGCACGTAATCGGTAACAGTGGTGTTGACGCACACGTAAGACAGCTTGCGCAAATGGGTGTGTACAACGAGCAGAATAGACGCTTGGAGTACGAGGGCAAGATTTTGCATTATACCAATTCAGTCGCTAACGAAAGCGGCAAGTTTGCGACCGGCTTTGTTGTTGAGGACGGCAACTGTGCAGTAGTTACACGTGTAGACCGTGAAGCGTTGCGCCGTGCGTCTGCAAACTCTCACGAGTGGGACGTTGTACGCTTGCCAATGCTTGACTTACCGGTGGGCGCACACTTCTACACAGAGGTAGGCGACCAGAGCGCAATCGCAGGAGCGGCAACCGCTGACTTGACTTGTGGCGTTAAGGAGTTCTACGGGTTCAGTGTTGATGTTTGCTTCTTGGTGGCTTACAACAGCGCACCGGCAACAATCGCAAACCCAATTATCAAGTTTAGCATTGCAAACCCTGTCGGAGGTGTACCAACGGCCAACCCGGTTGTAATTACCAACACAGCGGCAAACCCTGTATCAACAAAGGCGGTGTAGTGCTTTTCATATCTTTAATTTTGGGGGCGGGGGTTTCCCCTCCCCCTTTTTCATTTTAACGCAAATGTATAGATTAACGCAAATAGAAGATAGCCTTTTACATTTGGTAGGGTGGGCGCAAGACTATAACCCCGAAAAGGCAATCAACAAGGATTTAACACAGAGCGAAAGTGGCTTAATGTTTCAAGATGCGCACCCGCTTTTGACGCTTGAAAACATACGGGCAATTATACCCGAAGATTTTTTGTACAAGTACCCCGAATATACAGAGTTCAGAACGTACACGAGGGGGCAAAAGGTAAGGCACGCCGGGCGTGTCTATGTTGCGTTAAAGGAGGTTAGGGGATTAGAACCCGATAGCAATGTAAGCGACTTTAACGATGATTACTATATGCAAGACTATGGAGCGAACCCGGAGGATAAGCCGTGGGCAGGCTATGACATAGTTAACGACTACTTACAGACACTCACAAGAAGCGGTATCAGAAAGCTATTACAAACCTTTATGCAAACAAAGGTAATAGGAGAGGAAACACGCCCGCTACTTGATAGAGTTACGTTTTTTGACGGTGCCGGTCGTATTCGCAACGTAATAGACAATAAAAAGTCATTCGTTGGCATGGAGATAACGCCGGTTAGGTCTATGGGTGTAACGGCAAAGATTGAACGTATAGGTTTGCAGGTAGCAGGCGCAACCGGTACAATACGCCTTTATTTGTTTCATAGTTCACGTTATGAGCCAATAGCCTACAAAGATGTTGAGATAACACAAGATAACGGGGCGTTTGTTTGGGTAAACGTAAATGATTGGTTTTTGCCTTACATGGGAGGACGAACCAACGCCGGTGGGTCTTGGTTTATTGGTTACGACCAAAACGCCCTACCTTTGGGAATGGAAGCTATTAACGTGTCGAAAGACTGGAGCCGTGAACCGTGCGGCACTTGCAACATAGGCAGCGTTAAGGCGTGGCGTGAACTAACAAAGTATTTACAGATAAGTCCGTTTCGTGCAGGCGTAGACGCTAAATGGAGCGACAACCCCGAACTATTCGACAACGGGTCATTAATTTATGAGAGTACTTGCAATTATGGTCTTAACGTTGAGGTGTCGGTCGGTTGTGACCTTACCGATTTTATCATAGAGCAAAGGAGCATTTTTGCGACCGCCTTACAGCGTCAAGTTGCCGCTATTGCGTTGCGTACAATGGCAATGAACCCCGAAGCGAGAGTAAACAGAAATCAAACAAATGTTAGCCGTATGGAAATTCTGTACGAGTTGGACGGCAATACAAACGGAGTACGCCCGGGCGGCTTAGGCTATGAATTAAAGCAAGCGTATGCAGCGTTAAGAATTAGCACGCAAGGAATAGACCGTATTTGCCTAACTTGTAATAACCACGGTGTAAGGTATAGAACGGTGTAAAAAGTATGAGCGTAATTAATCAGCTTGCAGAGCGTATCAAATCATTTAACGAGCAATTAGAAAGCGGTGCTTTGCTTTCTGATATAGTATTAGAGAACGAAGCGTTAATCGTGGATATGAACGCAGAAAACCAGCTATACGAAAGCGGTGAGAATGCGTTGGGCGTTTCCATTGCAGATTATCAACCTTATAGTCCTGTAACGATACAGATAAAAGAGTTAAAGGGGCAACCAACAAACCGTGTAACGTTGAGGGACGAGGGAGATTTTGAAAGCTCGTTTTATATTGAGGTAGGCGACAAATCATTTGAGATAAAAGCGTCTGACTTTAAGACAGAGGACTTGATAAAAAAGTACGGTCGTCAAATTATGGGTTTGAACGCTGAAAATAAGGCTGTATTAATTTGGGAGTACATATACCCGGCAGTAGTTGAGAAATTGCGTGAAATGCTAAATAAAGAGTAAAATATGGAAAGAAAGACGTTAGCACCCATTATAAAAGACCCGGTAATGCTTGACAAAGCTATTGGGCAACTTCAAAAAGGCTTAGCGGATAATATTCGTTGGCTTGACGTTGTTTTTGGACGTGCGCAAAGGTTAACACGTGTAGTTAACGGCAAGACATACAAAGAACCACACGTGTATGCAGGCGGCACAGAGTACGCAAAGGGTAATAATCATAATGACTATATATGTGTAAGTCCAGACGCAAAAATCGGTAACTTTGCCTTTTTTGACGTATTAGAGCCGCACAAAATAGAACCTTATAACAGAGGTATAGAAAACAAGATTAAGACCCCCTTTGCGCTTGTTGTGTGGGTTGATTTGCGAAAGGTGTACAACGAAGCAGGCAACCGAAACACCGAAGCGTTAAAGGCGCAGCTATTGCGAGAACTCAACGGAGGTTTTACACACCCGGGTTGTCAATACACGTTTAACAAAATATATGAGCAATCGGAAAATGTGTACAAGGGTTATAATCTTGACGAGACAACAAACCAATACTTAATGCACCCTTATTGGGCGGTTCGCTTAGAGGGTGAAATCATTTACAAAGAACCATGTTACGAGCGATAAAGAGTATAAGCGTATGATTAGTTTTATTTGTTTTTGTGTCATATTGGCGTGCGTTGCCGCCTTTGTGCTTACATTGTTGTATAAGTGGCGTGTAATAGAACGCTTACAGATACACGGAAACACTTTCTTTTCTAAAATGGCAAATTGCGATTTTTGTTTAAGTTGGTGGGTCTGTGTTTTGTTGGTTTTGCCTATTGCTATTTATACAGGTGATTATCGGTGCTTATTTGCGCCTTTTGTTTCAACTATTATAACACGTAATCTATTATGAAGAAAGTACAATTAGGTACGCACACCGTACAACTATATGACGATATAGCCGACTTACCTATCAGACGTTTCCACAAATTCAACAAGTTGCTTTTGATTGATGCGGGTATAGGTTCAGATATTGCAGACTTTGACGCACATATTGAAAAGGTTGTGCGCTACATACAGAGCGGAGACAAAGAAGCAGCCGGGCAGGAGTTAATGAATATGCGTCAAAACTTATACGCCGTGCAAACAGAACTTAGTCCGAAATTCAGTGCCTTTGCGTGTCTGATTGCAAGTATAGACGGCAAGCCGTGCGATGATATTTCAGACGACGCACTACAATGCACATTAAACCGTATAGGCGATGTGAGCGTTAAAGATTTAACAACCCTTTTCGGGGTTGTCAAAAAAAAAATAGATGAGGACTTGCAAACGTACTTTCCGCACTCTTTCGATGATGCAGCAGCCAAAGAGTATTACGACCAACTGAAAAGGCGTACTATCTTAATATTGCAGGATATAGTCGAGGGAGAAGCGAACTTAAAAACAAAGCAAGAAATTGAACGCCTTACAAATGAACTTATAACCTACATAAAGCCTAAATGTTACGAGGGTAAAGATAGCGTAGAAATCAAGTACGACAAACAATTTGAAAATATGTGCTTAGTTTTAAGCAAACATCTACACGTCGACCCAAAGAATTATACGGTTTTGGAGTTTTTCAACGCATACGAGTATATGGAGGACGAGGTTAGAAGACAGAAAAAAGCCGTTAAGGCATAATTTACGCCCGACACGGCTTTTATTTTCATTTTGTGGTAAACTATAAGCAAAAGTAGTTTTAAGCCGTTAGACGCAAAATAAAAGATAAATAACTATGGCAACAGAGACGAACCCAATTTTTTACAAAGACTTAGTTTCGCCCGACAACTCTATAACCGACCTTATAAAGCAGTTAGACGAGTTGTCAGATACATATATGAACACACTAAAAAACATCAAGGGCGAAGCGATACAGCTTACAACGGTGTTAAAGAGTGTGAGCGGCGCAACCGAGGAGGGCAGGCAGGCAACACGCAAGGCTTCAGACGATGCAGATAAGTTGGCAAGGGCGTACAGAGAAACCGCCTTTGCAGAGAGCGAAACCGCTAAAAAGATAGCAGAGTTGAAGCAGGCTACACGAGAAGCCAACGAGTTAAACAAACTCAACGTAAAATTAGCACAATCAGCAGAGGGCAGTTATAACAAACTTTCCGCCCAGTACTCTATTAATAAAATCTACCTTAACAACATGACAAAGGCAGAGAGAGAGCAGACGGAAGAGGGGAAACGGCTTGTAAAGCAAACGGCGGCTATCTATGAAGAAATGAAGCGTTTGCAGGCTGAAACTGGCAAGCACCAACTTAATGTGGGTAATTATGGAGATTATAGCGCACAATTAAACGCTATTAGTGACGGTATAAGCGGCTACCAAAGTAAGATTACCGAGGTGTTGGGACTTAACAACAAGTTCGGTCAGTCTTTTATCAGCTTAGCACAGAACGGCGGCGGAGCAAAGGCAGCGTTGGGCGCAATCGGTGACGGTGTAAAAGCGTTGGGTGCTTCACTTATGACGCTAATGGCAAACCCGGTATTTTTGGCTATTGCAGGCGTAGCAGCAGCCGGGGCGGCGTTTAAGTGGTGGTACGATTATAATGCAGGCTTAGCAGAAGCGACACGCCTAACCAAAGAGTTTACAGGACTTGCAGGCGATGAACTTATAAGCGTGCGTAATGAGATACAAGCGTGTGCGGACGTAATGGGACACGACTACAAAGACACCCTTTCAACCGTTGACGCTTTAATGGCTAATTACGGTATAACCGCACAGCAGGCGACAAAGGTCGTTGCGGACGGCTTCGCAAGTGGTGCAGACCTTTCCGGCGATATGTTGGATAAGATAAAGCGTTATGCACCGGTTTTCCATGATGCAGGTATAGGAGCGTCCCAAATGGTGGCTATCTTGCAGCAAACAAGAAGCGGTATCTTTAGCGATAAAGGTCTTGATATTATTACAATGGCTTCAAAACGTATTCGTGAAATGGGTACGAACACACAAGAAGCACTTTTGAGTATAGGCGTAAACGTTAAGGACGTACAAAGAGATTTAGCAACGGGCGCACGTAGCACGTTTGACGTTATCCAAGAGATAAGCACTAAAATGAAAGACTTTGGCGCAGATAGTCAACAAGTCGGTTTAGTGCTTAAAAACGTTTTTGGAAAGAATGGAGCGGACGCAGGTATTAAGCTAATAGAACAACTTGATACGATGTCTACCGACTTAGAGGAGGTAAAGAAGCAGACCGGCGAATGGGGCGAAGCACAGACGGCACAGATTAAAGCGACCGCAGAACTTAATGATGCGATGAGTGCTTTATTTGACGTTACCGACAAAGGCTTTGAGGGTGTTATTGATAACTTAAAGTTGACGGCTACAAAGTGGATGATTGCCGTTGTAAAAGGGTGCATAGATTTGGCAAATTGGTTTATAAAACTTTACAACAATTCTATCGTATTCCGTGCAGGCGTTCAAAATATTGTCTTTCAATTCAAAACACTTTGGGAGGTCGTAAAACTTGTTTTCAACCTTATAATAGACGGCTTTAAGAACGTAGGCAGAGTAATAGACGCTTTTGTTAGTACCGTTCACGGTGGTTTCAAAGCCGTTACCGGTGCTTTGTCAGGCTTTGGCGAAGCGTTGGCAGGTATTGCAACTTTCGACTTTGAGAGGGTAAAGAAAGGCGTAACGGATATTAAGAACAGTGTTACAAGTGGTTTCAAAAACGCCCTCAATTCGTTTGGTAAAGCTATAAAGGCAGGCGGCGACGAGGTACTGAAAGATGTGTTTGCAGCAGGCAAGGCAATCGGTAACGCTTATGTAGACGGAGCGAACCAAGTTCTGAACGGCGGACACGTTAAAGAAATTTCTCTACCAAAGCACACAGAAGCGGCAGAGGTAACAGAGCAACCGAAAGCGTCAACCGCTTATACACCTATCGAGAGCGGCAAAAAGAAAAAGGAGAAAAAGCAAAAGAAGAAGAAAGAAAAAGACCCGCTTAAAGAAGCAGAAAAGGCAGCACGAGCAGCAGAAGCAGCGTATAAGGCAGACTTAGACGCAAGGCGCAAGGCAGAGGACGCAAAAATCGACTTAATGGAAGAGGGGTACGAAAAGCAGCGCAAGCGCACGCAAGTACACTATGATAGGCAGGTTGAGGACTTGACACACTCGCTAAAGCTACTTAAAGCGACAGATGTTCAAAGGCGCAACGACATAACAAGTACTATTGCAAGTTTGCAGCAAAAGAAAGCGCAAGTACTTGAAGATATGGAGCGCAAGCACGAGGACGATATGCTGAAAATTCAAGCAGACGCAATTAAGTTACGTTTGGAAGCCGTTGCCAAAGGCAGCGAGCAGGAAAGGCAGCTAAAACTTGAACAGATAGAGGTTGAACGCAAGCAAGCATTAAGAGAGAACACGGCAAAGCCAAAAGACGAGCGACAGAGCGAAAGCGATATTAACGCAAAGTTTGACGCTAAAAAAAGCGGTATTGCTGACGAGTATATCAAAGCGCAATTAGCTATATTTGACCAACAGCAGGCTTTAGCAGATAGCGAATTTCAACTATTACAGACAACCGAGGAGAAAAAGACCCGTTACAGATTGCAAGCAGAAAAGGAACGCTTAAAAAAGATATTGCAGCTTAACGAGCAAGCCGGCACGAAGTTGTCTGATATTGAGGTTCAAACTATACTTAACACGATTAAGAAGATAGACCAAGAAATAGGGCAAAGCAAAAAAGACGAGCGCAAAGATTTGTATCAACTGTTAGGGTTGAATTTGACAGACGGGCAAAAGGAAGCGATTGATACCTCCTTACAGTATGCTATTGACGCTTTGAATGCGTGGACACAGGCAGAGGTTGCAGCAGCAGAAGCAGAGGTAAAAAGAGCGGATAACCGTGTGGCAAATGCGCAAAAGGTGTTAGATAGCGAGCGTGAAGCACGTGCAAATGGTTACGCTTCAAACGTTACATACGCACAAAAGGAATTAGACCTTGCAAAGCGTAACCAAGAAAAGGCGTTAAAGGAGCAACAGAAAGCACAGAAAGCGCAGGCAGCTATTCAGACATTGCAGCAGATAGGCAACCTTGTAACCGCAACGTCAATGATTTGGTCGCAGCTTGGTTTCCCTTGGGCAATTCCTGCAATCGCAATTATGTGGGGTTCGTTTGCCTTTGCGAAGATTAAAGCGTCTCAAGCAGCGAAAGCACAAGACAAAGAAACATACGGAGAGGGTACAGTTGAGTTGCTCGAGGGTGGTTCGCACCAAAGTGGCGATGATGTAGACTTAGGTACAAAGAAAGACGGCACAAAAAGGCGTGCAGAGGGTGGCGAATTTTTTGCCGTTATCAACAAACGCAACTCAAGACGTTACCGCCGCTTAATACCCGATGTTATCAAATCGCTAAATAGTGGTACTTTTGAAGAAAAGTATGCAGATACGTTTGCCGGGCGTGGGTTGGAGATTAACGTAAAAGAAAGCGACCCAAATCTTGAAGAATTAAGTAACAACGTCCGTAGCATACGAGAGCAGAACGAACGCAAAATGTACCACGATGCAGAGGGCAACACGATTGTTGAGTATAAGAATTTAACACGTAAAATTAAGAAGTAAAATGATAAATCCTATTTATAAATTCTATTTGCGTTTAGGAAAGGCAGGGGCGGAAACCCCTGTCAATCCTATTTATAAAGATGATGTAACGCTTGATTACGAGAAAGAAGCAAGTAACCGTTTTTTTCGTGCAAAGTTAAACGGTAAGTTTACCTTTTTGCGTGCAGATTACGACCTAATAATGGGTGCGCAATTTGATACAATCTATATGCTTGTAGTTAAGATTTCATACGATTTAGGGCGGTCATGGTACAACTATTGGGAGGGAAAATTCATGCGTACAGATTGCACGATAGACCCAACCGATAAGAGTATAACCGTACAGCCGTCAACTATTGACGCTTATACAGACGTGTTGGCAGGCATGGAAAAGGAGTACAACCTTATAGAATTAGCACCCGAAGTTGATAGCGTGCTAATAACAAAACGCCCGCTTATACAAGTGTACAAGTTAGGCGATAAAGTCGTGTCGTGTTTCCTTTCCGGTTCTACATGGGAGCAAGACGTGTCAGAAGCGTGCGACAATGCGGATAAAATGATAAATAAATATCATTTTGCTTTAGCACATAAGGCGATAGAAGTAAGCATAACAGAAGCAAGCGACCCGGCTTATAACGGCGTTTACGTGTGCGATGAAGCCGTTGAGGGTAGCGACAGAACCACGTACACGTGTAAGAGGAAAGACGATGCAAGCTACATTGTAACTGTTACGGCACTAAAAGGCACGGCGTATTATGGTGCTATCGGTTCAATCGTGGCGTCACGTGGTAATAGTGGCTATTCAGCCGTTGTGCGTGATGCAACAGACAAAAACAATGAGTACACATTGACGGCTTTTAATGGCGGCAACGGTTATGCAAAAGCATACGTTAATGTTATACAGATATTTATACGCTTGTTGCTTGACAAACCAAAGATAAGCAACCTAAAAACGTATGAGATACCGGCGGAGGACTTAGTGGACCATAACCGCAATTACAAATACGGTATAGGCTACAAAATGGGTAATGTCGTGGTAAGTCTTGACAGTACAGACAAAGCAACAGAGTACGGCAAGCGTGACGACGGGCGTTATTTTCAAATGCCATATATAACGGGTGTTGGTAAGTTCTTTCCCGTGTCAAAAAGTACGTGGTTAACGGCTTCGGTTTGGTTTCACTTTAATTTTAACGATGAGTGGGCAGAGTACGAGGGGCGCACAAGCTACCTATTGCGTGACGCTTACGAGTTGGGAAGCTGTATAAATGTGCTATTAAAGCAATTTAGTGACGTTACATTTGATAGTAACGAAAACGGTTCAAAGTTTCTGTACGCAGAGCGTAACCCGATTAATAACGTTAAACAACGTCTATTCATTACACAAAAAAGTAACATACTAATAGGCGAATACCAAGAACCGGCAAAAAAGGCTATTTGCACGCTTCAAAGTATATTTAATATGTTGCGCGACGTGTTCCGTTGCTATTGGTATATTGACGAAAACAAAAAACTACACATTGAACACGTTAGCTACTTTAACAACGGTGGTTCTTATGATAGTGTGCCGGAGGTTGATTACGATTTAACCAAGTTGTACAACGTGCGTAACGGTAAGGCGTGGAGTTTCGCAAAAACAGAATATACATTTGATAAGGCGGATATGTCAGAACGCTATCAATTCGCATGGATGGACGATTGCACACAAGCCTTTGACGGTTATCCTATCGAGGTAAAGAGTAATTACGTATCAAAGGGTAAAATCGAGGACGTAAACGTGGGTAATTTCTCAAGCGATGTAGACCTTATGTTGCTAAACCCGGGCGGTATGAGTAAGGACGGCTTTGCGTTGTTGGCTACTGTACCGGCAACGGCTTTGTTTACAAATCGCTTTTCTTATTTGGCGGAGTGGTACTCAAAGGACGGCGGAGAGGTTGACAAACAATGGTCGTTAAAGCCGGTAGGCGGAAAGCGTGTAAGAATGCGTGTAACGTTAAGACAACATGACGGCACAATATACGCAAATAACAAGGCAAACATAAGAGTGTACAAGGAAAACGGCTACACCGATGTTGTGACTATACCAGTACGAAATAACGAACAGGATGTAACGTTTATAATGCCTAATAATTGCAAGTACTTAACCTTTGATATGACCGGTTATAACGATGTAAGTATAGCCGGGATATGGGTTGAGGATAATTTGCGTGAATTGCCGTTTTGTCAGACAGAGATTGACGGCGTTACGTATGATTTGCAAAACGGCTATGTTTCGTTTGCCTTTGCGCAATCGAATTACTATGTTTACGACTTGCCGGCAAGCGTGGTTGAGATAAACAAAAGGCGTACTATTGCGCAAGGTACAGACAGAAAGAAAAAACAATCTTTGTCTTTCCCGGCAGGCGATAGAGAACCACACCCTCAAAAGTTGGTAAAAACGCTATTAGGAGAGGGGCAAATTGAAAAATTATCTGTAAATTTGTCAAGTCGAATGATTAAAGCAACGTTAAAGTATGACACAGAACAATAATTTATCGCCTTTGCCTTTCTATGAGAGCGAGGAGCAGCAAAACCACCGTAAGTCATACGCTTACGGTGCTATCTATAATTTGTTTGCGCCTGCTGATGTGCTTTTGCCTTTCCAAATCATAAGAAAGCATAGGGACGAGGAAGTAACAGGCGTTAAGCTGTACAGACGTGACGGCAGTCTTTTTGCAGACATAACGGAGGACGTGAAAAGTGCAGGCTTAACCGTTGTAAACATGGAGGAGTACGATTACGATGTAATTGTTTATCCGGCTTACTTGCCACTTGCCGTTAATATGGAGATAGGCGTTTTCTACATGGAGTTAACAGACGGTGTTCAAACGTGGGTTAGCGAAATGTTTACAAGCGTAAGCACAACAAACGGCTATGTACGTGTAGAGTGGTGGGATAACGAAGACTTTGTTTTTGACGGCGGGCGTATTGTTTACGAGGGTGTGAGATACCACAATGTGTTATATCTCAATACACAGATAGGCAAACCCGAATATAAGTTTGAGGAGGAGGGCGAAAACCGAGACGGCTATTTCTTTCCCGAGAAGCAAATATCTGAAAAGGTTTATAAATTCACGTTTGCCGCCCCCGAGTATCTTTGTGATGCAATGCGTTTTATCCGTATGGCTGACAACGTTCTTATAACGGACGAGATAGGCAGGGAGTACGATTGCGATACATTCTTAATTACGGTTAAGTGGCAGACGCAGGGCGATATTGCAAGCGTTGAAGCAGAGTTTGAAACGGCAACCGTTGCGAAGAAAATCGGTAACGTGTACAGAGAGGAAACAAAAGGGAGTTTTAACAACGATTTTAACAGAGATTACACACAATCTAAATTATAAAGATTATGGCAAATTACGAGGAATTAAAAAGAGCCGTTAAGCAGGTTATAAAGCCTAACGGAGTGCAAGAGATTACGGGAGAAATCTTGCAAAACGTGTTAGTTAAGATGATAGACACGTTTGGCGATGAGTACAAGTGTAAAGGCGTAGCCGTCCCAACTACAACCCCGCAAGTAAGTGGCAAGACGCTTTATTTCGCTTCAACGCCGGGTGTTTACTCAAACTTTGCAGGCTTATCTGTTGTAAAGGGTGAGTTTGTAGCCTTTGTGTATGACGGCACAAGTTGGTCTAAAACCGTGCTTTTGAATGTAACAAATCTTGCAACGGTTGAACTATTGGGAGATTGCGATGTTAGTGCGTTGAATAACGGGCGTACGTATGACATTAACGAAGCTATACAAGCCGTTCCAACTGATAGACGCAAAGGCGGTCTTATCTTGAAGTTCGTAAACAAGAATACAAGCAAGTACAATGTATATTACAACGTAAACGAGCAATGGAGTGCACAAACAGGAGATTGGACACCGCTCAACTTGTTACCATTCATTACAGAGATTATAAAGAGTTACGGAGACTTTCAAAGAGTAGTTGACGGTACGATACAGATACACAACGCTTCGCCAAACGGAGAAGTCAAACGACTTGAAACCGTATTGTCAGAGTTGGAGGAGGAAGGCGAAAACGTTTTTAAGAACCGTTTAGCGGTTAGTTTCATTGAGGAGAAGTTCGGTAAAAGAGCCGTTTATTTCTGCAAAACAAACACGTTTTCAAATAACGTAGATGATTGGAGCAAAACACCCGCAGGCGGTGCCGGTGGTGGTGTTTCTTTGCTACCTTTTAACGCTATTGTACGCAATGTAATTGTATCGCTATCTACTGCAACAGAGGGCGAGATTGTTTATGATGAAGTAAAAAGACATTTCCTTTGTGTTGCAGACGGTAACTATTGTGCGGCTTGGATAGAACAAGAAGCATACGGCACACCAAGCAATAAGGGCGTAGAACCAAAAGAGGGCGTTATTTATTACCTACCGAACGGCAGTGCGTACACGTGGAAAGGCGGCAATATGGTGCAACTCTCAACCGGTGGTGGAAGTGACTTGCCCGAGTTTGTACAGCAGAAAATAAACGAAATTGTGGAACACGCAAAGCAAATCAACAAAGGCGAAAAGGGAAACCCGGGAGAAAAAGGCGAGCCGGGTTACTTTAAGTTGGTTAACCACGGCACAAACGACACCACTTTTGCGTTAACGCCTAATACGATGCACGTGTGGGGAGAAGTGCCACGCTTAACGCTTACCTTAGCACCAAATACAGACACCCGATTTGTTGCAGAGTATGCTTTTCAATTCACTTGCCCGGCAGCGATTGGGACAGAGCTTTCTCTACCAAGTTCTTTACAGTGGATAGGCAATGTGTTCAAGCCGCAAAAGGGGCAGACATACCAAGCCTATGTCATTAACGGTTTTTTTGTAATGGGAGGAACGAGATGATTTTGTTTGAGAAACTACTTGCAAAAGATGCTAATACGTATATACGTTTTAGTGATGAGAATGTAGAAGAGTTTTGCGCTAACTTTGACAAAAACAACGATAGTCGTTTGTCTTATGACGAAGCGGCAAGCGTAACAGTAAACGAATTTAATAGCGCAAATTATAACAGTTCTAAAAAGTTAACGCTATTTGATGAGTTCCAATTCTTTACGGGGTTGTCAGAGGGCGTTGTAAATATGCAAAGGTTTGCGTTTAATAATGGAGGTGTTATAACTTTCCCAAATATGCCTATCTCTATAAATAATTTGAGGTGTTCAACTATAAAGGTACGTAACACGTTAAACGGTTCTATTGCAGGAGACACCCTAATTCTAAAAGAGAAAGCGAAAGTAAATGTAAGAACTAGCAACTTTCAAAATTATGTGATAGATGAGAATTGCGAAACCCTTTGTAAGGTTGGCGATTTTGTCTTATCAAAGGACAAAAAAAGTTTGTTGGTTTCTGATTTGACAGGAGCGCAAACCGTTATCCCTCAAACAGTGGAAAGGGTTGAAGATATGGCTGTTTTAGGGTCTACCTTTACAAGCATAAAAGTACCAAACAACGTGACATATATTGGTTCGCACTTTAGTGGTATGCAAATGCAAACCGTTGATATTGGCGAGAATGTCAAAGAAATTAGACATTACTTTTGCTATAACAATAGCGTACTTAAAAAAGTAATTTTTAGAGGGCGTGTAAAAACTATTTGGGGCGGCGCATTTGATTGGATGAGTAGATTTGCGCCCTTTACTATCTATGTGAGAAATGAAGATATAGATTATTATAAATCTATTTTCAAATCTCCATATAACACTTATGTTAAATCAATAGATGAAATGAAATGAAACAATACAAGAAAGGAAACGACACCTATAACGGTGTATTTATCGAGGTGGGAGGGGTTAGAATAATCAACCCAACAGAAGAAACGCTCACGGCAAACGGCTATGAGCAGGTAGAGGAGGTGCAGACAGAAGCGCAGAAGTTACAAGCAGCTATCGAAGCAAAAGTAAACGAGATAAAGGCGTATGATAGTAGCGATGCGGTTAACTCGTTTTCTCTGAATGGCTTTCCGGCGTGGATAAACCGAGAGGACAGAATTGGAACACGCCGGGCGATAGAGTTAGACATTGCAAACGGTCAGACAGATAGCGAAATATGGCTAAATGGCTTCAAACTCGTTGTAAATTCTCAATTAGCGTTGCGCCTACTTGATGCGGTCGGACATTACGCTTACAAGGCGTATAACGTAACACAGGAGCATATCGCAGCCGTTAAGGAGTTGCAAAGCGTTGAAGCCGTAAACGCTTACGATTACAAGAAAGGCTATCCCGATAAGTTGGTACTTAAAACGCAATAGTTATGACAATATTAGTTTTAATCAGTGCCGTTATAATGCTTTCTTATCTCTTTGTAATGGGTTTTAAGTATGGCGTTAAAAACTTTGTAAGTGATAACTATTACATAGGGCGGCAATCATGGTTATTTTCGTTTGTAATTGGTGTTGTTGGTGCTTTACTTTTGCCCCCGATGTTAGACAAAGGCGGTAACTTTGGTTTTTTAGCTTTGTTTGCCGTGTTTGGTCTTGCATTGGTAGCGATTGAACCACACTACAAAATCGAGAAAATGCACTCAATCGGTGCGCTAATGGCTTTGTTTTGTGGTGTGCTGTGGGTAATGTCATTCAAACCTATATTAGTAGCCTTTGCCGTTGTACTTTGGTTTGGTTATAAAGTTCTAAAATTTCCAAAGCCTTACTATGTCGGTGAAGTGTTAGCATTTTTATTGATATATATAAATCTTTTGTTGTAATATGTTAGATAGATTAATATCCTTAGAACAAAGCAGGCTTATAGTAGTAAGCACCCTTTCGCCGGTGCTTGCTTACTATACCGCTACAAACTCATATATTTACGCCTTAGCGATTGTTTTCGGTTTCAATATTTGGGCAGGTATGAGAGCGGACGGGGTGGCAATTAAGCGTTGTCGAAACTTTAAGTTTAGCAAATTCAAAAACGCTTTAAGTGAGTTCTTTCTGTATATAGCAATTATATACGTTGTTTACTCTGTAATGAGTTTGCAGGACGACAAAGACGCTTCTCTGTTAGTGGTTAAAACATTAAGTTATATCTTTGAGTATGTTTACTTGCAGAATGCGTTTCGTAACTTAGTTATAGCGTACCCCCGTCGTATGGTATTTCATATCCTTTACCACGTTATACGCTTAGAGTTTACCCGAGCATTGCCCGAGAATGTAAGGGAGATAATCGAACGTTACGAGCGAGAACACCCCGAAGAGGTAGGAATTGATAACAAAGACAATAACGAAAAATAATTATGAATAGAAAAGAATTAGAAGCGTACATCAAGACGCAACCATGTAATAGAAATATAAAGTATTTAATCGTGCATTGTTCAGCGACCCGCCCCGGCGTGGTTGCTGATGTTGAAGCGATAGACAAATGGCACAAGGCACGAGGGTTTAGCCGTCAGAGCGAAAGCGGTCACTATTGCGGTTATCATTTTGTTATAGCACAAGACGGCACAATCGAGGTCGGTCGCACGCTTAACGAGGTAGGCGCACACGTGCAGGGGTGGAACTCAAACAGCATAGGAATATGTTACGCCGGTGGCTTGAACGCACAAGGCAAGGACGAGGATACACGCACGCCCGCACAGAAAGAAGCACTTTTGTGGCTTATCTCTCAATTAGTGAAGAGATTTCCAAGCGTTCAGAAAATAGCAGGACACCGAGATTTCAGTCCCGACAAAAACGGCAACGGTGTAATAGAACCTTATGAGTACTTAAAGGCGTGTCCATGCTTTAACGCAATTCCTGAGTATAAACACCTTATAAAGTAGTAGCGTATGAGTTGGTTTCTTAAAATTAAACGCTATGCGTATTTATTTGCGCTTATAGCCTTTGTTTTGTTGGTGGTGGCTAATTGCATAGGTTGGGATAAAGCAATCCACTACAAAGACCGAGAAGCAGCACAACGGGCAAACGTGGGTGTACTGATGCAAGACGTAGAGCGGTACAAGGTAGACGATAGCCTTAACGCTGTGCGTGTGCGTGGTCTTTCTCTCACTGTTGACGACTTAAAGAGGTACAGAGCAGAAGACGCAAGCCTTATAAAGAAGTTAAGCGCAAAGAGTAAAGACGTAGGCAGCGTGTCAAGTATGACAATGCAAACCGTTACACGTATCAAAACGCAAATAAAGGATAGTATTAGATACTTGCCGGGCGATACGGTTTACAAAGTCGATACTTTGAAATGTTTGCACGTGTCGGATAAGTGGTACACGCTTGACGGTTGTATTAATAGTATAGGCGGCTTTGACGGCTTGCTTAAAACCTATGACAAAATAAAGGTTATAGAAACCGTGAAGTATAAGCGTTTTTTGTTTTGGCGTACCCACAAGGTAAAGAGTAGAAAGATAGACGCTATTAGCTTAAATCCAAACACGGTTATAACAGATGTTGAGTTTATTAGCATAATTAGATGAGTACTGCAATAATGTTTATGTAAATCGAAGCGGGCGTGTCGTGAGATACCCCCGCTTTTTACGTTTACGCATTTTAACGCCCGACACGGCTTTGTTTTTATCTAAACCTAATAACTACACCTTAGAGCAATAAAAAGCCGTTAGACGCAAAAACTCTCAAAAATTATACCGCTTAAATTATTTGTTTTGGTTAAAATCTATTAAAAACAAGAATATTATAACTAAAAGTTTTGGTACTTAAAATAAAAGTGCTATCTTTGCAACGTGTTAAGGAAACAACACAACCGACAGGGCGGTTACTCTGAAACAATAAAACATAAAAACAATGAAGAAACAAGTAACACTCACTTATAGCACGACAGTTATTAACAAGAACTTTCGTTTGAAAGTTAAAGGCGTTGATAACAACGGAAACAAACTTAATAAGTTAGTAGGCGTTAGCGGTTTAATCTCTTTGATAGGTGAAGAGTTATTAAATAAGTTTTTAGACCGTGCTTTTGCTTGTATGGACGATGTTTGCGTATGCAAGTTGCGTAGAGGTTTGAAAGTTAGTTTTTATGTAAAGTAATAATAAAAAATTAAGCAGTATGAAAAGAACAAATGCAAGTATTATCGCAGAGATAGCACAGAAATTAGACGGTAAGGTTGATTTCTCAATGATTAGGTACAACCAAAACCTTATATCAGAAGAATATAGAGATAAAGGTTGGGTTAATGATATACAATACATTGGTAAGAGGTACGGCGTATATTTCTACACTTCAAAAATGAAACTTGAAGCGTCTGTAATGGGAAACGAAAAAGAGGAATTGCCTACACTTGTAGGAGTAGACGGAACATTGAGATTATTTTTAATAAAATAACACAAAGCGGGGGTAACACCCCCGCCCCGACCGGGCGGTTTCCCGGTAACATTAAAACACTATATAATTATGAACACTTATAAAAAGTATTGCCCAAACGTATTTGTCGCACAATGTACAGAACAACACACAAAGGGCGAAATTATCGAGGTACAAACCAAGTACGGCAAAGTTAACGAATGTGTCGTTTATAACAAGGTTGCAGAGGGCAATGGCTTTTACTACTATTCTATTGTAAGGGCGGACGGCTTCAACGCACAAGAACGAGCAAAAGCAAAGGTGGAACGCCTTACAGAAGCAGCACAAAGGCAAAGCGAGAAAAGCAGCGATTACTTTGCCGCTGCTTCAAAGAACGATGATTTTTTGAAATTGGGAGAGCCTATCAAGATAGGACACCACTCAGAACACCGGCACCGCAAAATGTTTGAGGACAAAGACCGCAATATGCGCAAAATGTGTGACGCAATGGAAAAAGAGAAAGATTACAAAAGACGTGCAGAGTATTGGGCAAGTCGTGAAAACGTTATAAACCTTTCAATGCCGGAGAGTGTCGAGTATTTCGCACACAAATTGGAGCAAGCGACAGAGTATCACGCAGGGTTGAAAAGTGGCAAATACCCAAAAGAACACAGCTACACGTTGACTTATGCGAAAAAAGAGGTTAACGAGTTAAAGAAAAAGTACGATATTGCGATTAAATTGTGGGGAAACAATGAGTAATACGATAAATTATATTAAGAGCATTTGCCGGGTTACAGTGGGTGAACCCCGGCAAATGTGGAACGAATACAAAAGACGTTCAAAGGTGGTAAAGATAACGCCTATTAGAGAGGTGTTAACAGACGAGGAAATAAATTTTATATTAGAGTACATCAAACCACGGAAACACGAGTGTTACAGAAATGCACACGAAGCGACCCGTATATTAGGCGTTAAGTACGTAGAGGGGTTTGTCGAGGTTGGCGGTTTGCCAATAGACCACGCATTTAACAAGCGAGGTGACAAATACTTTGATATAACGACCGAACTTGTACTAAAAGAGCCATGCAAAGAGTATGTAAGTACGTGGGAGTTGGAGGGTTTAGAATGTACGAGAATATCGCTTATAACCGGCGTGTATGGAAGTTATGGTCGTTTCCTTTTTGATGAGATTTTAAAGCGTAGAAAGGAAAGGCGTAAACGCAAGGATAGAGAGCGGCACAAACTTAACAAGGTATTGAAGCGTTATACTATTGAATGGGACTTATAATAAAACGCCCGGCGTGTGTATATTAGCACATTGCCGGGCGTAACGCAATAAACCGAGAGCGAAAAGAGTATTGCGTGGTGCAAAATTACGCAGAAAAAGGGGTATTTTGAAAAAAATACGTAGAAAATTAAAAAAAAAATATGCTTTTTGTTTTGGTAATTAAATAAAAAGTTATACCTTTGCATTGTGTTAAGGTTAACACACCGACTAAGCGGGTACTTAGAAACAAAAAATTAAAAACAATGAAAACAAAAAGATTTTGTGTTGCTTGCAACAACCATTACGAGACATTAACAGTAGTTCAGAGTTTCGACACTATCGAAGAAGCTACAATCTTCGCAAATGACGCAATCGCAGAGTATAACGATATTGACGAGAACGAGAAAGATTACAAACATCATGCGTTTTGGTTTGATGTTTTCGACACAGAGATTGCAGGTGTTGAGGTTGTTTCAGACGGTGGTTTTATTCGTGTTAATACAACAGATGAGAACGAAGAGTTCCCTATTGTTTACACTACTTGCGAAAAATATACGCATGACATTGAAAGTTTGACTTTCAAAGGCGAATACAGTTACAACGAGTTAGAGCAACTTAAACTAACTTATAGTAAGTAACAACGTGCGGGGCGTTTGCCCCGCCTAATAAAGCAAACGTATGAAAACGAAAAAGAACACCTTTTGGCAGCGCAAAGCAACGGCACAAGATAGAGTAATATTTGCAGAAGAAGCAGCGTGCAGATATAGCAATTATATAGAGTGTGCAAACAAAATGACATTAAGGTCTTGTATTATTGATTTGTTTAATTGCTTTCGCATTAAGTGGACGAGTAAAGACATAGCAGTTTCAGCGACTTTGGCAATGCAGATGTTAAACGTAAAGGGTTAAGACTATGATGTTATATATAGACAAAAACGTGGAGAAACTCGCAGAGGTGGCAAATTGCCCCTCTGACGTGGTAAGCCGTAAAGTAGTAGAATATATCGAGGATAACGGCTTAATAGATTGCCCGGAGTGTTATTGCGGTTGTTCGCTATTAGATACGTTTGCAGAGCAAGACAAAACGCCTATTGTAAAGGTGTGCGGGGTTTTTCCTGCAATAGGTATAAACAAACCTACTTACAGAGAGTTTGAAACCCTTATGAAGTGCGTTCTTTTTGGTGACGGAGATTGCCCAGAGTGTGGGGGTGAATGCGAGGTAATAGACGGAGAATATAGAACGCACCAACAAGACAGAGATAGCGAGCCGGAAACGGAAACTATATGGGAGGAAAAGCAGTGTTTAAGCTGTGGTAATAGATTTTATAATTAATCAAATAAAAGTAATAATTATGTTGAGAATTAACGAAGCAATCGCACGAGCAGAGCGAATGGGAAAGAAAGTATTTAAGAAAGATTTAGCCGCTTTGTTGTGGTCTGATAGTAGCGTAAACGCACAGCAGGTTAATATGACAAAGTTAGTTAACGGCACATCAAAAAAGGTTTCTATTGAGTGGGTAGAAATTCTTTGTCGTGAACTAAATTGTACCGCAGACTATTTATTCGGTTTAAGCAATGATTAAAAGATTTTTAGCCGCTTTGCTTGATAGTAGAAAGCAATTGCGATTTATTAGAGCCTTTTTGTTTTACATGGGTACTTTCTGTTTGCTTTGTTGCTTTGGTAACTTTTGGCTTTTGCCTTTTGCGTTGTCTTGTTACGCAGGAATTGCGCTTGTAAACTCACAAATTAAGGACGAGGAAGAAGAAAATAACAATTAATTTTACAAAGATATGGAAACAAAAGAGAGCGATTTTGTAATACCACCTTTTGAGGGTGTAGAGGTTGAGAATAACGAAAGCGGTGCTTTTGAGTTGTTACCCGGTGTAACGGTTGAGGAAATGAAAAGCGTGTTTTTCGATACAGACGCTTTGATTGAACCACCTTACCGTGTATATCAGCTTAACAGCAAGGGACACCGCTACTATTACCGCTTTAACGAGCAAAACGAGCCGGAGTTTTATCCAAGTGTTACGACAATTTTAAGTCAAACTATGCCGGCAAATCCTTTCCTTACAAAGTGGATAGCAGACAAAGGATTTGACGAAGCAGAACGCTATAAACTGGAGCGTGCAAGCTATGGAACGTTTATGCACTCGCAGTTTGAAAAACTGATTATAGAACGTACTTACGATTTGGACGGCTTGAAAACCGAGTTAAAGACGTACATAGACGTTAACCACTTGCCGGAGGAGTTTATACACTATTCTGACGAGTTAAAGAAAGATGTACTTTCGTTTGCGCAATTCGTGTTAGATTATGACGTAAAGCCTTTGGCGGTCGAGATTGCACTTGTACACCCTACTTACAATTATGCGGGTATGCTTGATTTGCCGTGTACAATGTTAGAGAAGCCGGGAAGCGATAAGCGTATAACGGCAATAGTCGATTTTAAGAGTGGGCGTAAAGGTTTTTGGGTTGAACACGAAGTGCAGCTACATCTTTACAAAATGATGTGGGAAGCGAATTACGAGCAACACCCGGTAGATAAGGTGTTTAACTTTGCGCCTAAAGATTGGAGGAAATACCCTACTTACCACCTCAAAGACCAAACAGACAGTACAGAAGCGAAGAAAATTCCTTATCTGTTAGAGTTGGCAGCTATTGAGGACGCAAAGCGTGACAATAATTTCACGGCTTGCAATGGGTTTATAAGTCTTGATGATAAAGACTTAACACCTAATGTTATAAGTTTAACCCTTTCGGAGTTGGTAAAAACAAAGGCAAAGAAAGAGGAAACGGCACCAACGGAGGAAGCAGGGGTAAACGAACAAGATTTAACGCCGGTTGAGGCTTCAAAAGTTAAGGCTAACAACGACCAAAGCGAGCAAAAAACGCAGAAAGGCAAATTAAAAGCCGTGTCAACGCCTAAAACTGAAAGTGTGGTAAATTTACCACAAAAAGAAAAGAAAGCCGTTAAAAGCGAAAATACGGCAAAATTACTCAGCAACGAATTAGATATGTAAGCTATGGACGGAAGAATAAAAAGACCAACACCCGACAAAAGGCTTGCTTTGCCACGTATAGGCACAATCAAGGTCGGTAAAAAAGTAGTAGGGAGAAACGGCAAAGAGTACCCAACAAGTACAGATTATTTCATACCCGGCGGCAAGTACGCCGGTATGTTTACAAAAGCATTCGGTGACAAACCCTCAACTATACAGATAGTTTTCCCCGACGACGACCCGTCAAAGGTGTGCGCAGAACGCTATGAGTATAGAGACGACGCAGGCGGTTTGGTTGCGTATGGAGACGGACAAACGTTCAACGTGTGGAACGGCAAAGCATACCAAAGCTATACAATAGAGCAATATCCTAACCTTATGCAAGGAATAGCACAAAAGCACCCTAATAGAGCGGTAAGAGCAGGATATGACGGTTGGAGTGTTACGCTAACTTTAACGTTTGTCGTGCCGGCTGTGCGTGGTGTAGCAGGCGTGTGGGCGTTTACCACAAAGGGGGCGGCAAGTTCTATCCCACAAGTACGCAACGCCTTTGACGCTGTGCTTGAAAATAGGGGTTTTGTTCGTGGTATAATCTTTGACTTAAACGTCAAGTTTGCCACAACGCAGAAGCCGGGAGATAATAGCCGCTTTCCCGTTGTGTCTTTAGTACCAAACGAAAGCGAGGAAAATGTCGCTATTGTAAAGCAAGCGTTTGTACCAATTAACCCGCCTGTCGTGGGTATTGAACAAAAAAAATAAGAAAATATTTTGTTTGTATAAAATAAATTGCTACATTTGCACCGAGATAAATTATAATTAAGATTACAGGGTCTCCAACCGGGGCTGCCTATGACACCTCCGAACTATAATGTTCTTTCTTGCCCCGGTTGGTTTTTCTTTGAGTTTAACAAGCACTTTCCACTACAAAGTCGCTTAAAAATATAATAGCTATAATTTAGCACCCCCGCCTTTGGAATGTGTAGTGGCTTCCATTGGCGGGTCTTTTTATTTTATGAAAGATGAGAATTATATCCTCGTAGCAGGGTGGATGAGAAACCGATTAGGGTTAAAAGGTACGCAGTTGTTGCTTTATGCAACTATATACGGGTTCAGTCAAGACGGAGAAAGTTTTTTTGACGGTTCAACCGAATATCTTGCTGAAACGGTAGGGGCAACAAAAGAGAGTGTACGGCAAAATCTTATTAAGCTATGCGAAAACGGTTATATAGTAAAGCGTACAGAAGTAAGGCAAAAAGTTACATTCAATAGCTATGCAGTTAATTTTGGAGGGGGTACAAAAATTTTGGCGAAAGAGCCAAAAAAATTGTTTGAGGGCGACCAAAATTTTTGGTCTAATAATATAGATAATAATAATATAGCAGAAAATAAAGAAAATAATATATACGCAAAACCAAAAAAAAGCGTCTATGACAAAACGAAAAAGACGTTAATGTCAGAAAACCCGGTATTAGCAGATATTAATTACGTCTTAAAAAAATTCAGTTCAGACGATTATAAAGACATTGATGTTGCGTATTATTATCACGCTGTTATGGACTGGAGCGAAAGCAGTAACACGAAGCGACACGAAAATGGTTGGATTTCAACAATGCGTAACTTTATGCGAAAAGACCGAGAGGAAAACAAGTTACATTTGAAAAACCAAACAATGCAGCCGGGCGGCAAAGTAAACATAGACGAAGCAATACAATATCTTAATATGTAGTTATGAGTAACGAACTAACAAAAACAACGAACAAAGCCGCATTAATGCGCAAAGCCGCTTTAATGTTATACCACCCACAACCGGGTGTTAAGGCGGTAGAGATACGCCGGGCGTTGGTTGGAGTGCCGGAAGTCTTTGCAGGACTTACCAATGTTGAAAAGAGTGTTTTTGTAGCAAGCACAAAGCGGCAATTACAAGAATACGAGGACAAAGAGGAATTAGTCCGTAACGCTCGCACGCTGTTTAGATACATAGCTATGGACGTAGGCTATACGATACCAAGTAATACAGCAGATTGGCAATACACGCAAACACGCCTTTTAGATGTGCTTTGTACGTACTTTTCACAAGTAACGTTGAACGACATTAAAATGGCTTTTGAACTCGCAGCCGTTGGAGAATTAGACACCTATTTGCCACGAGATAAGAACGGCAAGGCGGATAAAAATCATTACCAACAGTTCAACGCTGATTATTTCTCAAAGATATTACGAGCGTATGAGCAACGACAAAGCGAGGTAATTTACAAAGCCTTTGAGAGCATACCACGCCCGGCGGTTAGCGCAATAGAGAACAAAAGAGCGACAAACAAGTTCAAACAAAGACTTATATACGCTTTTCTTTATTACAAGTACAAAGGCGTAATGTGTGAGTTAAGCGACACGCAGGAATTTATGTGTTACAAGTTGCTTTCAGATTGCGGACTAATTGAAGCAGAAATAACCGAAGATGATTTGCGATTGTCTATGTTGGAAATACGCAAACAGATTGCGACCGGTTTTATTAAGCCTTTCCAAGCGGGCAATATTCGCATACACGGAGAGCAACACAAAACTGGAGCATACAAGTACGCACAACGTAGGGCGTTAATTGAGTGCTTCGATACAATGGTAAGGGAGGAAATACAAATAACAGATTATATTAAGTTATAAATAAAAATGAAAGATATTACATATAATTGGACGTTAAAGGACGCACAATTCACGAAAGACAAAGGCACCGTATTTAGTTGCTTTTCATGTGGGGGGGCAGCACAATGGGTTATAAATTAGCAGGTTACGATGTTATAGGCTGCAACGAAATAGACCCGAAAATGATGTCTATATACAGAGAGAACCACAACCCAAAGTACAGCTTTTGCGAGCCTATACAAGAATTTAAGAAGCGTAAAGACTTGCCAAAAGAATTGTATAATTTAGACATATTAGACGGTTCGCCCCCGTGTAGCAGCTTTTCAATATCCGGCAATAGGGCAAAGGATTGGGGCAAAGAAAAGAAGTTCAGAGAGGGGCAACAAAAACAAGTTCTTGACACGCTTTTCTTTGACTTTATAGAGTTAGCGAAAGAATTGCAACCAAAGGTTGTCGTGGCTGAAAACGTAAAAGGGTTACTATTAGGCGAAGCGAAAGACTATCTAAGAAAGATATATAAAGAGTTTAAGAACGCAGGCTATTATTGTCAGCATTTCCTCCTCAATGCTTCAAAAATGGGAGTTCCACAAAAAAGGGAGCGTGTGTTCTTTATCTGTTTAAGAAAAGATTTAGCAGGTAGTTTTTTGTATCAAAAAGACCTATTTACAGAAGTGCCAAAAATAGAAATGGAGTTTTGCAAAAAGGAGGTAACGTTTGGAGAAATTGAGGATAAGGGAAATTTTGAAAATAAATTATCAAAAAAGAATACGCATTTATGGGAGTACAGAAAAGAGGGCGACAAAGATTTGTCAAAGGCTTATGAACGAGTTTTTAACAAATCAGCTTTATTTAATTATACGTTTGCTTATAGGGATAAAGTGTTAAGCACGTTAACGGCACACATTGAGGGGAATGTGTCTTTTTACGAGCCACGTTATATTTCTAATAAAGAAATAATAAAGGCTGCAACTTTCCCAAGTGATTATAACTTTTTGAAGTGTCGTCCTATTTATGTATGTGGAATGAGTGTACCGCCCCTTATGATATATGAGATAGCAAGTAATATCTATAATCAGTGGTTAAGTAAATTAAAGTAATATGAATAGTAAGGATTTCTTTAACAAGGTTGCTTTGATGAGACGGCTTCAAAAAGAGTATTTCAAAACACGAAGTAAGTCGATACTTTCAGAGTGTAAAGCAATAGAGCGAGAAATTGATACAGAAATAAGGCGTGTAAACGCTATTCTGCAAACAAATGAACAAAATTTATTTATGTAAATTATAGCAGTATGGAGAAATTAAATTTAATGACACAAAAGGAAATGAACGACACCTTTATAGCTTCTTTTGAGAGTATAAAGGGAGTTTGTGACAAAATTACGACCGGTAACGTATCGCACAACGTTGCTACAATTCGGTGCAAGTGTGTAGAAATGTTGCAATTCTTTGAGGATTGGAACAAGCACATACCGAGCGCAACGGACGAGGTATTAAGCCGTGTCCCCGAATTGCAGTGGAAAAAGCACGAATTTGGTTTGCTTGCAAGTACAGAGTTATGCAGTTATAACATAGAGGAATTAGAATGCGGAGAAATATATGTATATACGCTTTTTACAGATGATTTTGAGGAAGCCGCGGCAACTGTTGAAGAAGCAAAGCAGCGGGCAAACAAGAACTATAAAGAAAAGATAAGAAAGCTATTGGGCGTTTAATAAAAAGTATTATGAAAGAAAAACAAATAAAAAACGAATTGAAGCAAGGTGACGAGGTTCTGAACGGTATAAAACCTTTGCAGTGGAAAGAAAACCCGACTTTTGGGTTACTTGCAAAGACGGAATTAAACGCCTATTGCATAGAGGACACGAAAAAAGGTATATTTGTCTACACGCTGTTAATGTCTGATTTTTACGAGCAAGTTTCAAGCGTAGAGGAAGCGAAGCGATTAGCGAACGAGAATTACAGAGGAAAGATAAAGCAGATATTAGGACTTTAATTAAAAAGCAGTATGAAAAGAATTACAGATATAAAGGAGTTAAAGGCGGGCGATAGAATTGTATCTATACATAACCTTAATATTGTAACGTTGCAATATATAGGCGCAAACCCAAATCATAAAAACTTATCTATTGTTTTAGAATTAAGTACCGGGAATGCAAACTCAAGGTTTATAAATGAAGCACTACAAGAAAATGAGTGGTATCTTTATAACGACACAAAAACAGAGTGGAGAGAGGTTGCTATTATGAGAATGGAGAAATTAAAACAAGAAATAGAAAATACAAAGGCGTTCTTAAATGAGTGCGAATAATAAAGTAAGTAAGATATGGAAACAAAGAAATTAAAAGTTAATTGCATTATAGGTATAGACCCGGGTGTAAGTAATGGAGGTATATGTATCTATCGCAAAGATGAGCCTAAAGAAAAGAAGTTAATGTGTAAAAAAATGCCAAGAGATTTACTCGAATTTAGAGATATAATCAATAAATACAAAAGAGAATATAATATAATCGCTTTTGTTGAAAAGGTTAATCTTCGCCGTGATGATATGGAAACAAAAGACGGTAAAAATAGGGGTAAGATATTCAATGTGCAAAAGATGTTAGCACAATTAGAACAAATAAAAACTATATTAAGTTTGTTAGATGTGCCGTTTGTGCTTGTACACCCGACAAAGTGGCAATATGGGTTAAAATTGCGAACACCTAAACAAAAGGAAGTTTATAGCGTGCGCAAAAATCGTTATAAGGAAGTAGCGCAAGACTTATATCCCGATGAAAAAGTAGTATTGTGGAAAGCTGATGCGATGTTGATAATGCACTATGGGCGTTATATGCTTCAAACCGATTTAGATTGGGTGTTGCAGAACGTACCACAAAGGGCGAAAGGCTTTTTATTTTAGTTCTAAGAGGCGATAATTGTAAAACCGTGTAACTTATGGGCAAAAAGACTTTAAGCCAGCAGGCGCAAGATTTCGATAAATTAACCTTTGAGGAACTTTGCAACGTATGTCGTAACATTGTAGAGGGTGCAAGGGTTACAGAGGATAAGGGCGTGCCTACTTTTGCGGAGTTATTAAATAAGGTTAGGCAGTTACGGCACACGCAGAAGCGAGCGACCTATACGCCTAATCTTATAGAAAAGAAAGAACGGCAAGAACGAGAGGTTGACGACATAATACAACGTTATTTCAATAGTCAGTTAACCCTTTTCAGAAAAAAAATAAAGAAAATCGCAAAAAAAATAATGAAAAGTTTTGGTAATATAAAATAAAGTATTATCTTTGCAACGTGTTAAGGAAATAACACAGCCGACCAAGCGGTTTACTTGGAAACAATAAAACAATAAAAAACATGAAGAATTTAGTTAACAAAGAGAGCATTAACGCAGTTACTATTGCAGAGGTTGAAGCACAAGTAAAGGCAGAGTTAACACAAAAGGGTCTTATCGTAGTTGAGGATAAGGCAGCAGCAGAGCAATTTTTTAAGGACAACTTCGAGGAAGAGGGTTACGTTTGTAGCGAGACCGCACAAACGTTTGATATGCTTGGAGAGGTTGACGGCGATTGGGTAACAACGCTAATTGTCAAAATCGAAGCGCATTACATTGACGCAGGTTCTGACGATTACGTTTACACTGTTAGCGTAACGGAGGATTAAAGATGAGAGATACAGCTTCCCGGCACACAATGAGCCGGGAAACTCTAAACGACCTTTACAGAAAGTTAGAAAACTTTTTGGCAGATTTAACGCCGGAGGAAGCGCAGAGCAGCAAAGCGAGTTTTACAGAAATATTCACGCTTATACATCAGAGAGAAAGACAAACAAAATAATAACCGGGTGGGGCAACCCACCCACAAAGAGAGCGAAAAATGTATATTAAAAAATTGGAATTGCTAAATTTCCAAGTAATCAAGGAATTTAGCGCAGACTTTACCGGTAATGTTTACTTTATAACCGGGGACAACGAGTTGGGTAAATCAACCCTTTTGAAAGCTATTGGTGCTTTGCTTACCGGAGAGCGTGACGCAGTTTTGCGCAATGGAGAAGAAAAAGGCTTTGCCAAAATGGTTGTCGGTGACGACGGCAACGAGTACACCGTATCACTTAATTTCACGAAAGCAAACCCACGTGGAGTTTTAAGCATTAAGGGCAAGACGGTGCAAAGTAACAACGTTTCAATGTTACAACAACTTTTCGGTTATCAAAACTTTGACGCTGTGGACTTTTGCAGTTGGTCAGAAACAGCAGAGGGCAGACGCAAGCAGATAGAGGTTGTAAAATCTCTATTACCAAAGGAGGTGCAGAAACGCATTGAGGAGATAGACGCAGAGGTTAAGGCAGCAAAGGAGGAACGAACACACCTTAACCGAGATATTAAGAATTTGGGGGCGCAAGTTAAGGCAGCTAAAGAGGGTTTGCAGCCGGGCGACATTACCAAGTACGGCAGTCGCATTGAAGTTACCGAGTTGTTGGAGCGTCAAAACGTGCGTGCGCAATTAGACGCAAAGGCGCAAAACGTACAGCAAAAATTAGAGGAACGTATCTCACAGATTGAAGCGGTGCCGGCAAAGCAGAAAGAGAGCGCACGAATTTTCCACGAGGAAGTCGAGCGTATCGACAACGTTTTTAAAGACGCAAAAAGAGATTACGAGTTGGCAGTCGAAGCCGCAAAAGCAGAGTACGACCGCAAAGTAAGCGTAGCAAAGTCCGAGCGTTCAGACGCAGAGGAACGTTACAATAACGATATTGAGCAGTACGACCGAGAACTGGAGGAAGCAGAAAGACGTAAGGCAAATTGTGAGAAGTGGCTGCAAGAATACGAGAAAAACAAAGAGGACGTAGACGTTACAGAAGAAATCAAGCAGGCGCAAGTACACAACGAAAAGGCGGCACAAGTTGAGGACTACAACAAGCGTGCTGAACAGCTTTCAGAGGTTGAAAGTAGTTACAATGAGTTGGGCGAAAAGGTAGACACTTTGCAGAACGAGCGCAAGGGACTTATCGAAAAAGCAGAGTTACCGATTGCCGGTCTTTCTTTCTCCGATGAGGGGTTGACGCTTAACAACGTACCATTTGTTGACGGTGTCGTTTCAGACAGCCAAAAAATGGAGGTTGCAACTAAGCTAATTATCGCAGCAAACCCAACCGTTAAGGTATTTAGGATTGCACGAGGTGAGAGTTTGGGCGCAAAGCGACTTAAAGCAATTTTAGACGTTGCCAAACAAAACGGTTTCCAAGGCTTTATCGAGAACGTGAAGCGAGGACAGGAAGAAATGCAAGTCGAGGAGTACACAGAAGATTAACCAACCCGGGCGGGGTTAATTGCCCCGCCTACTAAATAAAAACTATGACGAGCAAAAGAAAACAAAAGAAAGAGCAGGCGAAGCCTATGCAGGCAAGGCGCAAAAAGAGTGTAGACGAATATACGGTGCGTGATTTGCTTCAAACAAGGCAGTTTACAACGAACGCACAGAACATTATCAAGGCGTTAAAAAGTGAGCGCAAGGCGCAAGCAATAAGGGCAAACATGGGCGGAAACGAGTTAAAGCGACACCCTATTGACTATTTGAATTTAACGCCGGTTGAGTTCGTGAAGCAGTACGCAGCAATTTTGAACAAGAACAGCGATTTGTCAGCAAACGCACGCTATTTCATTAAGGCGGTAGGCGATGACGCAGCAAAGCGCACAATTAAACAACTAAGAGAGAATGAAACCGAGGGAAATATCAGCGACCGGAGTAGTCAACAATAAGGGCGGTTTATCTCTCTATATGGGAGAAGTCAACGAGTTTCTGAAACTACACAAGGGCGAACGTGTTACGGTGCGTTTCATTGTTGCACCCAAAGGCAGCAGCGAAGCATTGAAAGGCTATTATTTTAACTATGTTGTACCAACTGTACGCCGGGCGTTGTATGAAACAGGCGAACGCCTTACAGAGGTGCAGACAGAAAAGTTTTTGCGTGAACAAAGTCCCGTAATGTGCGTTGCAAATTTTGACATATCAACAAGCAAGTACACAACCCATATTAAAGAGATTGCAGAGATTGGAAACGCTGAATTAATAGAACATATCGAGTTTATAAAGCAGTTTGCAGCAGAGGAACTCAATACATTTATCGAAAATCCTAAAACAATATGAAGATAGAAAATATAAGCGAAGTGATGCACTTAACGAAAGAGTTTACAAGATTAAAAGAGTATGATTGTATGTTGCATGAGGGCGGTGTTATTACTGTACAAATCAACGGTAAAGACATAACAATATCAAGTGACTTGCGTAAACTCATTCGCAAAAATCTAATAGCGATAGTGCGAGAAAGATGTGATGAGATAACATCAGAACTTGAAACACTCTAATTATGTTTTGCAAGTGTGAACGTAGACCACGATTTTATCCTTTGTCAACGTGGCGTATAAACCGTTATAGGTACACCCCGAAAGGGTTTAGCCGGGTAAAGTGTTTGCGTTGTGGTTGTGAGTGGTTGACACGCAAAGCATACGCAAAGAAAATAAAGAATTTAGATTTAACATTAGATTTATAATTATGCAGTACGAAGTAAAAGACGTTTGTTTCTTTGATACAGAAACAACGGGAGTACCCGCAAAGGGTTTAGATTGGGAAAAAGATTGCGACCAATTCCCTTATGTTGCGCAATTAGCGTGGCTTAAAGACGGGGTTTTGAAGTCATACATCATTAAGCCAATAGGGGCAGACGGTAAGCCTTACGAGATACCCGAAGCAACAACAGAGATACACGGTATCAGTACAGAACGAGCAATGAAAGAGGGCGTACCATTTGAAACGGTGGTGCAGGAGTTTATCAAAGATTGCACGCTATCTCCTTTAATCTGTGCGCACAACATCTATTTTGATACGTCTATCCTCAAGGCTAATATTATGCGCTATTTAGGGCGTGAATATTACTACAGCAAGGCAGACCAAGCACTATTCAAGGGCAAGCGTATCGACACAATGATGAAAACTATTAAGTTTGTCGGTGCTTGCTTTGCAGACGGTAGGGTAGGAAAGTTCCCAACGCTTGAAGAGTTGTACGCAAAATGTTTTGAGGGCAAGACGTTCCCCGCACATGACGCAGGCGAAGATGTAAAGGCGTTGGCGGCTTGCTTGCCGGTATTGGTTGAGTTGGGTTTTGTTGAACTTGCACAAAAAGAGTATGACGAGGACGGCAAGCCAAAGAGAGCAACAAGCGCAAGGGCAAAGAAAACCGCCCCGGCAATCAAAAAGACAAAGATTGTAAAGGCAAAGGCAATCTTTGACGATGAGCCGGTAGAGTTGCCAAAGTCAAACCATTACGAGGAGGAAGAAGCCAAGTCGACTACAACCGAGAAGTCAACTACTACACAACCCGTTTCAAGTCGTAACACTTTGTTAGAAGAGGAGGACTTTTAATTATGGTTAATATTATATTAGGCTTTCTTATTTGCTTTGTTATCGTGCTAATTTTCCTTATCTTTGTGCTTGCAAGTAGTATCGCAGAGAAAAAGCGAAAATACGAGATTACAGATAAGAAACAAATTGCAGGCGTGTTACTTAATGAGTGGCTTAATTTGCAGTTCGAGGACGAGACAGAGGAGGAAAGCGAGGAGCGCAAATTCTACACGCTTGTAGATGAAGCGGCAAAGTTAAAGTTAAAAGTAGATAGAAAAGACAATCTGAGCGAAAGCCTATAAAACAAAAAAGATATGAAAGAAACAAAAGAAGTAACAGAAGTTAAGAACATGCCTATCCCAAGCGAGAACGCATTTTCTTTGAACAAGGTAAAGACCCTTAAAGACGGAGGTCTTGACGTTCATTATGAGGTAGTGGAAACAGTTGGTAACGAAGTTTATACCAACAAGTACCATATCGAGAGCGCAAAGGACATACACCCCGATTTGCGCAAGCTGTTTGCAAAGTTACGCCCAATTATGGGGCGTGTGTTCAACATTACAAGTTTCAAGACGCTTGTAAGTACAGACGAGTTCAAGGCAAGACCGGCGCAGGTTACTTTGGCGGAAGAGTTTGCCGAGCAGTGTTTGAAGAATATTGAGGTACGAGGTATCAGTCTAAGCGGCAAAGACGACAACGTGGGCGTTGTGCTTACCGGTTTGTTTGAGGTTGCCAACGGTCAGAAGTCAGCAATCAACACACCACGCCTTAAACTTGAAAACGAAACGTGGGGTTTTGAGGAGGAACTGGAGTGCATAATTGCAGACATTGAAACCGATGTGTACGCCTTTTTGTTCAAGGGCAAGAAAGCAGAACTTTCTCTATTTGGAGAGGGTGACGACGACGACCAAACAGAGGGTACAGAGGAGCCGGAGGAAACACCGGAGCCGGGCGAAAGTGAAAGTTTCTAACAACATAGGCGGGGTTAATTACCCCGCTTATAAACTTTGAAAAATGGCTATTCTGATAGAGGACTTAGAATGTTACGAGTATGCGAAAAGTAAAGGTTACGAGCCTTTGACAGATAAACGGTTTGAAGTGCCTATAAAAGTGCGTATAGATGTGCAGCGTTATTTATTTGGTGCAGGACACACGCCGGCAGAGAACGAAAGGTTTTACCGTTATTGTTGGGATTTATACCCACATATCTGTGAAGAGTGTATGCGACCTTTAACGCAATTTTCAGCGACCTATATATCGCACATTCGTACACGTGGAGCGTTCCCCGAAGCGGCACACGATGTTAGAAACGTTAATATACTATGCTTCAAACATCATAACCAATGGGAAACCGGCAACCGTAAAGCGATGAGGATATACCCGGGCAACGTTCAGACTATCGAGCAGCTAACAAAAGAGTATAACGAGGTATGGAAAGATAAGACAATCTTATGAGAGTAAAGCGAAAAACAGATTATAGCGAAATATCAAGGCGGAGCGTGCGTTCAGACTTTAAGCCTTATAATCGTACCCCCGAAAGGGAGAAAGGGCGACAGACGCAAAAACAACCGCAAATAAATGCAATTAGGCGTATAGCTTTTGTTAATGAGAATAGCGTATATTACAAGTACCGCAATTTGATATTAGGCAAGCAAGTGCGATTAATACGTGAAGCGTCTGTCGGTGGTTGGTTTTGTAATTTTGTTTTTGACGAAGACCGCCGGGCGTTGAATAGGGCAGCAGATTGGAGCGAACGCAAAGACGAGTATCTGTTGGACGGTGTAAAATTTAAGTAATTATGAACGATAACACAATGGGCGTTTTGATTGCTTTAATCAATGCCTTTTTTATTTATTTAATCATTAAAGATAAGCGCAAAAAATGAAAGCAAGTACAGGTTATAAAATCGTGTTCTATACGTTTGTAACGTTGACGGTTTTATCTTATATTCATTCAGCGGTAAGCGTTGTTAAGTTTTTAATCAATCTTTTTTAATATGGCAATAAATAGAGTTACACTTTTGGGCAATGTAGGAGGAGACCCAAAGGTTTATACGTTCGAGAATGGAGGGAAAACGGTGTCTTTGTCTTTGGCAACATCTACACCAGAGTATAAGAGAAAAGACGGCACAACCGTGCCGGAGCGTACAGAATGGCACAACGTAGCGTTATTCAATTCGCTTGCAGATGTAGCGGAGAAATTCGTACATAAGGGCGATAAACTCTACATAGAGGGCGAATTGCGTTACCGCTCGTATGAGGACGAAGCGAAAATAAAACGCTATGTAACGGAGATATACGCTTCACGTATGGAGTTGTTAACACCAAAGCCAAAGACGGCAGCACCACCACCTCCACAACCAACAGCAGCACCGAAAGGCGTAATTAACAGAACGCAGCCGGCAGCACCTCAACAGACAGACCAATGGAACGGCACGGTGCCGCCTAACAAAGAGGAAGACGATTTACCATTTTAACCAATAGGCTATGCAGATAAACATCAAGAAAGATTACGATGCAACTAAACACGAAGCCTACAAGGCGTTAACGGTTAAACAACCGTACGCAGACGATTTGGTTAAGGCAGCTTACAAAGATATTGACGGTAACGTGTACGGTGTTAAGAGTATCGAGGTAAGGAGCAAACCCACGCAATATCGAGGGCGTATTTTGATTTGCAGTAGTCAAAAACCAATCATACCGGGTAAAGAAAGCGGTTGTATAATGGGTTTTGTCGAGTTGTACGATATTAAGCGTGTAGAGGAGTTCACGCCCGAAGATTGGGACAAAACGAGAATACCAAGAAGCAAGCGTGCAGAGATAAAGACCGGTTACGGTTGGTTGATGCGCAACCCGGTGCAGTGTGTAGAATTGCCGGTAAAAGGGCAATTAGGTATTTACAACATTGCATTTGAAAAGGGCGATATTGTCGAGTACCCACGAGTTTGCAAAGTAAGCCGTGAAGATTGGGAGTTGCTACAAAAGACCGATAACAATGTATGACAGAGTAAAGAAGATAATTAGCCGTACAAGCGTTTTAATTTCATGTGTCGAAGCGATGAGCAAAGAACTACAAGAAATTAAAGAGTGCGAGGGGCGAAAGTTAACACAGAACGAAGAAGCGTTGAGCGAGTACGCAAAAGTTATGCTTCATAACCTTTACAAGGTTGAGAATTACGCAAAAACAGCGATTAACAAAACAACAAAGAAAGAAACTATGACAGAAGAAGAGTATTACAAGCGTTCAAAAGAGATTGAGAACGAGCGTACCGGGTTGTTGTATGAACAGAAGCTATTAGATGCACAGTACATCAAAGAGTTTGCACCGTTCAAACCCGATACGAAGTTAAAAGTAAAGCGCAAAGGCAGAAACGGGTCTTTTGTGTGTTGGGTCAAAGGGTATCAAATGAGATATAACAAACTTATGCTATTGTACAACAAAGCAAAGTTAGACGGTGACCGCTCTATGCGTGAAAATATGGACTTTATGTCAGACTTGGAAGTCGAGGAACTCAATGAGAAGTAAAGTATTTCATACCGGGCGTTTAGGCGTATGCTTTTACGCCCGTAGCACGTGGCAACATAGGGAGTTTTTAACGCCGTGCGTATCTGTAAGTTGCCTAAATGACAAAGACGCTTACGTTGATGTAGAATTGCGTGCGTTATGCTTTGGTATTGGGTTTAGAATTATTTTCATAAAACATTTGCGAAAATAAAAATAATACCTTATATTTGCAAGTAAATTAAAATGATATGGAAAAGCGATACGAAACATCAGTTTACAAAGTGGGACAGCTTCAAGACGAAGCACCGCTATTTGATTGCGAGATAGCAAACGTAGCTATAACAGACAACGAGCGTGCGGAGTTTGTCGCAATCGGTGAGCCGGAGCGATTAAAGGACTTGTTTTCAAAGTGTGGATTTGATGGTGACGTGTAGCGAAGTAAAAACGCAGGCGGTTGTTGCCCGGGTTGTGAGTTGTTTATAAATGGCGATTGCCCCGAAGCAGCAGCACAGAACAAAGGGTTAATAAAACGCCTGCAAAGTATAGGAGATAAAGAAAATGAAAAATAAGTATATTTTCAAGTTTGCTGACAATGGTGTAATAGTAGGGCAACCCGCACACGAAACTTTAGAGGTTATCGAGTACGGACAGGGCGGACACAGAAACACGCCTGTCGCTTTCTACTTGGGTACGGAGTTGTTGGCAGACATAGAGGAAGCGGCTAAACAGAAAGAAGAAGCCGTGCAGGAGTGGGAGATTGAGGTCACCATTAAACCGAAAGAGTAGCTAACATAATGTATATTTGGTATTAGTGTTTTTCATTGTTTGCCCGGAGCGTTTAGATACGCCCCGGGCGTTGGCGTTATTATAAGAAACGCAGAAAAGCAAAAATAAAGGCACACAAAAGGCTGAAATACGACAAACGATAAATTACACCACAAAAGAATTAAAAGCCGTTAGACGCAAAATTTAACCAAAATAACCAATATGAAAGAAACCGGAGATATAGAAATAAAGTTTGTACCCGCTAATCTTGTAGAGTACAACGAGGGGCAAATCGAGGGCGTACCCGAAAATTACATGATACGCACAGAGGAGCAGGAAGCAGAGGAAAGAGAGGGTATCGTGGTAACGCACGAGTGGGAGTTGTCAGAGCGTGAACGCATTATAATTGAGAACTTAAAAGCATAGTATTAACAAGCAATAACAAAGGGTTAGTTATGGCGAAGTATAATAAAGAAGTAAAGCGAATAATTTTTGAGTGTCTATCAAAGGGAGATACGCAAAAAGAAGCAGGTTTTAAGGCTGGTATATCAGAGAATACGTTTAACCAGTGGTGGCACAAAAAAAATGATTTTCGTGAACTTGTTGAAAAGGCAAAGGCAAAGTATAGAGAAACTTTGCGTATAAAGTTGGAAACCGCCTTATACAAAAAGGCTACCGGGTACGTTGAGGAGGAAGTGGAAACAGAGTACAGGAGCGACAAAGACGGCAACCCACAAATCAAGTATAAGAAAGTAAAGCAAAGACACTTTTCTCCCGATACGGGTGCTTTAGTGTTTGCGCTTTCAAATCTTGCCCCCGAGAAGTGGAAGAACCGCCAACAGATACAGAACGAGGATATAACGGGCAAACCAAAGGACGAGCCGCAAGAATATCATTTTGAGGGCGTACCCGATGATGTGTTATTTAACATTGCAGACGCTATGCAAGACAGCAGGGCAGAGCAAGAACGCAAGTTAAAAGGCAATGGCAAGGAAAGCAGCACAGAAAGCGAGTAAAGCGGTACAAGTGGCAAAGTATTGCCGTGAGTGTGCGTTGGCTACTTGGGTAATGGAGTGGCGGCATATAGATATAAAGGGTAAACCGATATGTTTAACGTGCCAACACGTCAAACACTACATATTAAGGGGCAATAACGCAAAAGATTGCGCCTATTATAGGCACGGTGTGCCAAAAGTAGGCAAAAAGGATTATTAGGAAAATTGTTTACAACGTGTTTTTATATATCCCTTGGGGGCAAATGATACTAAAGTGCTGATAATCAGTACTAAGTATTTTTTGCCCCTTTTTAGAAATAAATTTACAAAATGAGCAAAAATAAAGCATTAGAGTACTTGAAACGCAACCCGGAAGCGTTGATAATAGCAGCGGCACGCAAAAGGTTACTAAACTTTGCACGCTATATGCAGGTAGATTTTGACGCAGACCAATTTCACGTTAACTATTACCGTGTATTAGATTTATTTGCACAAGGGTACATACGCAAACTAATTGTACAAGCACCCCCTCAACATGGAAAGTCGCAAGGTAGTAGCCGCTTTTTGCCGGCTTTCATATTAGGGCGTGACCCGGACAAAAAAATATGTATCGGTTCGTATGCTGCAACGGTGGCGCAAGACTTTAATCGTGATGTACAACGTATAATCGACACAGAAAGATATAACAAAGTGTTTCCCGATACGTACCTCAACGGTTCAAACGTGGTAACAGTTGCTAACAACTATTTACGCAATAGCACCGTATTTGAGACGGTAGGACATAAAGGGTCGTTGCGTGTTGTTGGTCGTGGTGGTGCATTAACCGGTAAGACGGTAGATGTAGCGATACTTGATGATGTCTATAAAGATTATGCAGAGGGCAACAGTCCAATAGTACGTGAAGCGGCTTGGAAGTGGTACACCACGGTTGTACGTACACGTTTGCACAATAGAAGTCAACAGTTAATCGTATTTACCCGTTGGCACAAAGAGGATATAATCGGTAGGCTTGAAAAGAGCAAAGAGCAAATAATTGACGTTGAAAAATGGAGCGATTTAGAAAACGTGCCGCCGGGTGCTTGGGTACGTGTAAACTTTGAAGCTATAAAAACAAGCGACCCGACAGAGATAGACCCACGTTTGAAAGATACCGCCTTATGGGAAGACCGTCACAGCTTGGAAGAATTGAAAGAGCAACAAGCATTAGACCCCGTGCAGTTTAATTGCCTACATCAAGGCAACCCGGGCGGTACAGAGGGTTTGCTTTACCAACCTTTCAAGACATGGGTTAACAAAGAAGATTACGGTACGTATGTACGTAGCGGCAATTATACAGACGTAGCAGACGAGGGAGACGATATGCTGTTTAGCGTATGTTATGATATTTATATTTCGCCTAACAAAGCATACAACGAACACACCGGCAACTTTGAACCAATCTTGTTTGCGCTCGTTACTGACATGATAGCAACGACAGAACCAACAGAGGTGACGACCGTAACGGTGCCGGAAATGATAAACCGCAACGGCGTACAAAAAGCGTGGATAGAGAGCAACAACGGTGGCTCGCAATTTGAGAAGATAATCAAAAGCAAGGTTAAGGCGGTAACGTTTCCATTTCATCAAAGCAGCAACAAGGAAAGCCGTATTATAACATCTTCTGCAATGGTTAACCAATGTATTATAATGCCTTATGGGTGGGAAACACGTTACCCACACATATACGAACATCTTACAGACTTTTTGCGTAATTTCAGCGCAAACAAACACGATGATATAGAGGACGGTTTGACGGGCGTGTATGAGAAAGAGATTGCGACAAAGAACGTACAAGCATACGGCAGGCAGCACCGAGGGGTAAGGCGTAGGAACTAACAAAATATAGCGTGGCTTAATTTCACGCCCGACGCGGCTTTTATTTCGTGTAGGCGTAAAACTATAAGGAAAGCGAATTATAAGCCGTTAGACGCAATATTTAAGTCAAATAACGCAAATAATCTCTCAAATACTTTTCACACATAAAAAAAAATAACTATATTTGTCGCACGTTACGCAATGGGTTAGCGTAATAGTGTTATAGAATTAATATTAATTAAACTTTTATCAGATGTCAAGATTTTGTCAGTGTCCGGGTTTAGCAGCACTTAAAACAATCCCGGCGGCTAATTGTTCAGAGGGTTTCGGACAGTTACAAAAAGTAATCTTTCAGCGTTTGCGCAAAGACGACGGCAGCCTTAACGGCTTTAACAACACAAAGCCTATTACCAAACTTGCAAGCGTTACCCCGTTGCTTGCAGCAGCAGACAGCACAAAGTTGGTCGTTTCGCCTTACTTGCAGGCACCGTCAGCAGAACCGGGCAAGGCTCGCACCTTTGGAGGTGGTAACGACACGTTGGGAGGTATCGAGATAACAATCGGTAGAGAACCAACCGCTTTCACTTCTGTTATCCGTAACGCACCGCAGGCGCAAATCAAGGCTATGAAATATTTGTCTTGTGAAGCAGACGTGTTCAACTTGGGTGTATATCTCGTTAACGAGGACGGAGCGATTGGAGCGTTGAAAGACGAAGCCGGCAACGTTCGCCCAATTCCTATCCGTAACCTATTCATAGGCGATAAGGGTTTGGGTGGCTTTGAGAACCCCGATAACAACAGTGTTAACTGGTCGTTCTTGCCTAACTGGAGCGATGACTTTGCAATCATTACTCCCGATGATTACAACCCGCTTACAGACTTAAAGAATGCGTAGCGTATGAGTGGAAAAACAACGCTCGTTACGCTTCAAAACGATAGTTTAGGCGTAACAGAGGATTTCGAGATAAGCCACGCAGAACGCCTTTTGAGAATGCAGAATAACGGCGGGTGGTTTATTCCACAAACAAGTAAATACGAGTTTAACGGTTATGATATTAACATACGAGCAAATCAAGGAAGCGATAACGAAGCCAAAGAACCGGCAGACGTTAGCGAAAGCGAGGGTACAGCAGGACAGAATTAAGTTCCACGCCTGTACGCAGGTTGTACCAACGCTTAACCAACCTTTGACGGATTTCCTTTCAATGGTTGGCAAGTTGTTGCCCGCTGATAAGTTTCGTATGTTCAAACTTATGTTTCGTTTCCCCGTCCGTACCAATCGGACGGCGGGAACGATTTTCGATAAGTTAAGCCGTGTATTTGACGGACGCAACGCAGCCTTTAACTATCAATTCGTAAACCAAGCAGAGCGAGAGGATTGGGCGAATTACCGCAAAGACGTTTTGAACGAGCCTAAAGTTTGGGCGACCAAAGGGTGGGAGTACTTCAAAACTGAAATAAACTCGGTGTTGGTTGTTGATATGCCAACAGAACCAAGCGAAAGCGATAGATACGCCCGACCTTACTTCTATTGGTTGACGGTTGATAACATTATCAGTTACGAAGCAAACCCAACGACCGGGCAAATGGAGTTTATAGCGTTCAAGCAGCCGGGCGATAAAGTTGCCGTGATTGATGATGCGTTTTATAGGGTGTATCAGACGAAAGGCGGTGTTATCGAGGGTATGCCTATTGTAGAGGTAGCGCACAACTTGGGTTACACGCCCGCCCGTTTCTTTTGGAACGAGCCTTTGAGTATCAACACGCCCGACATAAAGAAAAGTCCTTTGTCGGTTGAGTTGGAAGCGTTGGATTGGTTTTTATTCTTTCATTTGTCAAAACGCAATCTCGATTTATACGGAGCGTACCCAATTTATAGCGGCTATGAAATGGAGTGCGATTTCCACAATGACGAGACCGGCGAATATTGTGACGGTGGTTTTCTCAAAGACAAACAAAACAATTACATGTACGATGCGAACGGCTTGTTAATGCGTTGCCCGAAATGTGGCGACAAACGTATTGCAGGCGTTGGTTCGTTTGTCGAGATACCTATACCCGGCACAAATGCAGGCGGAGAGGAACAACCCGATTTACGCAACCCGGTTCAGATGTTAACCGTAGACCGTTCGTCTTTGGATTACAACACAGAGGAAACGAAGCGTTTAGAAACTGAAATAGTGCAGGCGTGCGTTGGTACAGATAGCGAGGGGTTAATCAACACGCAAGCACTCAACGAAGCGCAAGTAAATGCAAATTTTGAAAGTCAGACTACAATCTTAAACACAATTAAGAAAGGCTTTGAGGAAGCACAAAAGTGGGTCGACTCTACTATTTGCCGTTTGCGTTATGGTAAAGGCTTCATAGGTGCAACAGTGAGTTATGGCACAGAGTTCTATAATTTAAGTGCTAACGACTTGCGAAAGCGATACAAGGAAGCAAAGGAAAGCGGGGCAAGCGATGCAGAACTTGATGCGATGCAAACGCAGATACTTGAAACGGAGTACAGAAACAACCCGGCAGAGTTACAACGTATGTTAATACTTAGAGAATTAGAGCCGTACCCACATTTAACCCTTGACGAGGTGCAAACGTACCACGAAAAAGGAATAATATCTGATAGGGATTTGGTGGTAAAGCTAAATTTTTCTAACTTTGTCCGCAGGTTCGAGCGTGAAAATACTAATTTATTAGATTTTGGCAGCGCAATAGATTTTAATAAGAAAATAAACATCATTAACGAAAAATTTTCAGAGTATGGAACAGACACACCAATTAGACAGCGTAACAGCGGATAACTACAAAGTACCGCAAGGCGAAGAGGGTATCTACCACGTTGTGTTGGAGGTTAAAGAGTTTGACAGAAAGACCGGTGAACGCACATCTGTGCCACGTGTACAGAAATTTGGCGTTAACGCCTTTGAGACATCATTCCCAAACCTCAAGCGTTTAGGCTATGACGTGCGTGTTGTTTACGACCCAACATCTTGGCTTGAGGAGCAGGCAAAGAAAGCAGAGGAGCAGGAACAGCAGAGCGCACAGAGTGCAGCAGAAGCACAAAAGGCGGCTATTGAGGAAGCGTTGGAGAAACAGCGCAAAGAGTTCGAGGAGAAGCAGCAGGCAGCGATTGACGAAGCTGTTGCAAAAGCACTCAAGGCACAGAGCGCAGCCGGTGCGGGAGTAGCACCCGAAACACCAAGCGAGGAAGCAGCACCCAAAAAGGGCGCAAAGTAGTAATAAACCGAATTAAAAACAAATAACAAAGGGTTAGTTATATGGCATTAACGAGCGAAACAATTAGAGGTAATGCGGAGTTATCCGGGTTGAACGACCAACAGGTAGCGGCACTTGTGCAGATGAGCCAAAACGATGAGAACGATGTTATCGGACGCAGAATTGGCGAGGTTTACCGCACAATGGACGAAAGCATTGCAAGCGTTACAGGCGTGAAACGTGACGGTGACGAAAAGACTTACAACTATCTGAAACGTGCGGCAACAGAGTTGAAGCAGAAAGCAGACGGAGCAAGTAAGTACACAGAGGAAATCGCAACGCTGAAAGCAGAGAAAACACGCTTGGAGGGTTTGGTTGCAAAGGGTGGCAACGAGGAAACGCAGAAGCAACTTGCACAAGCAAAGGCAGACTTGGAGAACGTACAAAAGGAGTACGCAAGTTTGAAGAAGCAGAGCGAGAAGCAAAAGGCAGAGTACGAAACACAAATTTTCGGTGTACGTGTCGACAATGAGATTAACAACTCATTAGGGGGTATCAAGTTCAAGACAGAGTTACCGGAGAGTGTGACAAAGGTGCTTTTACAGCAGGCTGTTGACAAAGTAAAGAGTTTCAACCCTCAATTCATTGACGACGGTAAGGGTGGCAAAGTCTTAGGTTTCCACAATGCAGACAATAGCGTGATGAGAAACGCCGCTACCAACTTACAACCATTTACGGCACGTGAATTGGTAGAGCATGAACTTGAAACGTTGGGCGTTTTGGCAGGCAAGGCAGCACCCGGAGCAGGCACACAAGCACCGCCCGCAGGTGGTAATGGTGGAAGCGGTGTTGTCGTTGACGTTTCAGCAGCACGCACCCGAAAGGAGTTCACAGAGATAGCGACACAAACGCTATTACAGCAAGGCAAGACGGTAGGGTCTAAAGAGTTTGACGACGCTTTGCAAGAGATTTACAAGTCAAACGAGGGGTACAAAAACCTACCTCTTAAATAAGAATTAACCGGGCAAAGGGTTAGCCCTAATTAGTAACATATCAAATTTTATTAAACTATGTCATTAGTAGCAACACGAGTACAGGATTGGCGTATCAGTGACCCAAATTTCGACCGCAATATGGTACGAATGGGTGAGTATGGAGCAATCGACTTCTTTATCACACAGACAGACGCACCAACCTCAATTATTTCGCCCGAATTACGAGACAGAGCGTTTCAGAGTATGGGCAACGATGTAAAAGTGCCGGTACTTGATTACAACGGCAACGTAACAGTAGCAAACCAAAGAAGTTGCGTTATCGCTGATAACGAGAACACCTCAAAGTTATATACTTTGACTTGGGCAACGCTTGCCGTAGGCTTTACAATGGTGCCGGCTGCATACATGAACAACGAAATCGGTTACGAGCGTGATTTTAACCGCAAAATGGCTAACATTACACGTGCGTTACTCGAAAAGTTGGATTCTTATGCGGTTGCCGCTTTGGAAGCAAACAAGACGCAGGTATTTCAGAACTTGCTCTATTACACACAGACCGGCAACGTTATCAACGTGCCTTGGTTGATGCGTAACAGTATCTTGGGTGATAGCGCACCAATGATGCGAGCAAACAAGTATTACAGAGAGTTGCACGTAATCGGTAACAGTGGTGTTGACGCACACGTAAGACAGCTTGCGCAAATGGGTGTGTACAACGAGCAGAATAGACGCTTGGAGTACGAGGGCAAGATTTTGCATTATACCAATTCAGTCGCTAACGAAAGCGGCAAGTTTGCGACCGGCTTTGTTGTTGAGGACGGCAACTGTGCAGTAGTTACACGTGTAGACCGTGAAGCGTTGCGCCGTGCGTCTGCAAACTCTCACGAGTGGGACGTTGTACGCTTGCCAATGCTTGACTTACCGGTGGGCGCACACTTCTACACAGAGGTAGGCGACCAGAGCGCAATCGCAGGAGCGGCAACCGCTGACTTGACTTGTGGCGTTAAGGAGTTCTACGGGTTCAGTGTTGATGTTTGCTTCTTGGTGGCTTACAACAGCGCACCGGCAACAATCGCAAACCCAATTATCAAGTTTAGCATTGCAAACCCTGTCGGAGGTGTACCAACGGCCAACCCGGTTGTAATTACCAACACAGCGGCAAACCCTGTATCAACAAAGGCGGTGTAGTGCTTTTCATATCTTTAATTTTGGGGGCGGGGG
>FLSE01002852.1_pt1 | contig 55315 bp, 71 predicted proteins | sample 1550461 | NCBI WGS metagenome assembly FLSE01 (sample SAMEA4031758, study PRJEB14383) | metagenome | biome: human; feature: oral; material: saliva | place: Philippines | collected 2014 | reverse complement strand
CGGACGGTTCCCCGCCAGCGTCATCAAGGAGCTGACCGAGGAAGGGCGCGGCAACAGCGTAGACGCACAAGGCGTTACCCTCGAACACGCCGTCGTGCTGATGAGCCACCCTCCGGCCCGAGACAAGAACAAAGTCTTGCCCTACCTGCGCCGCTGGCTCAACGTCGTGCAGCAAGGCTACCTCTACCCGAGCTCGGTGCGCGTAGTCTCCCCCGACATCGTGGCCGCCGCGCTCAAGCCGTGGGATGCCGAGTCCGGTAAGGCGCGGCACGAAGCAGACCTCGCGCAAGAAGCCGCTAAGGTGCTCTCTGAGTGCTCAGAGAGGCTTGCTAAGCTGGCAGTGAAAGCACTACAGGACAAGCGCGTGCCGGGTCGAGTCACCATCAGCCTGGCAACCCTGCGCTACGCAGTGCAACAAATCGAACAAAACTTCCAAGAGGAGATGAAGAAGCAATGACCACCGAACCGATGAGCTACCACGACGTGAAGATGCTCGCTGGGTGGTACTACGAGAGCGAAGCCGAAAAGGAGCGTGAGAACTAATGGAGTTCATTCTGTTTATCCTGTTCCTTTACTGGATCGCGAACATGTAAGGAGGATACGAAGATGCACGAAAATGTTAGCCTCCCGCTTGGGGTGCCGTATAACGTCGTGATGAAGATCCATGACGGGAACCTCGAAAACACCTTCTCAAGTGACGGAATGACGCTACGAAACGTCCGCGTGGTCCGTGATGGCGGTGGCAACGCCCGCTACGAATTGCTATTCAGCCGGGTCGCGTGGAAGCCCGCGCCGGTCAAGCCCAAGCCACTGGACTGCATGGTCCGCATCAAGGACCAGCTGCCAGGAATCCACGCACCCGTTCTCTTTGGGTGGAAGGACGGGACCGTTCGCAGTATTGCGCGAAAGCTTGCCAAAGAGATCAAAATCCTCCCCGAGGCGATGAGCTTCGTCGCAGAGGACAAGCGCTCCTATCGTGTCGTGACCATCGCCAAGGTGACGGAAGAGAAGGCAGTTCGTGGGGTGTACGTACCCGCCCGAGGCGAGGTGGTGTCGAGAATCGACCTGCCCGTGGCCACGACCAAGAAGTTCTACTTCCGCACCCGCTGGTACAACAACCCCGACGGCGAGGAAGTGTCGTTCCGATGCTCCAGTTACAAGGCGCTTCTCGGTAAAGACCTGAGCACGGTGATTCCACAAAGCGATTACCGAGCCATTGTCCGTATGGTGCTCCCCAAGAGTGAAGGCTCCCCGTTGGGTGCCTTGCTTGTCGAGATCACCAAGAAGTAACTAACGAAAGGAGGCGGGGTTTATGGACCGCCGCATCACCGTAAACCCCGCCGCCGTCTACGCCGAGCTGGACAAGATTCATGCGTTCAGAAGGAACGCGGTGAGGCTTCTCGCCCTACTCAACGACCACCCCGACGAGGCGCTGGCCGAAGCTACCGCCCCGTTCGCCCTAGCCACTGCCGAGTTCCTAGACACCCTCACCGCACTCGAAGACCTCCTCACCGAGGAGTGGGACGAGGAGGAAGACTGGGACGACATAGAAAGGATTGACGAATGACCGAGATCCCCGTATGGATCAAAGCAAACCTCATCTCGTTCGGAGCCGAGCGCCCCGGACTGACCATGCTCACCAAGGAGCCTACCGACCCGAGCGCGTATAAACTCGCGTTCACTGCTCTGCCCGGCTTGTACACCCCCTCATGGCAGGGCAACGAGCCGACGACCTACGGCGCAGACCCCGCCGACTACGGCCTACCCACCATGTACTCCCCGCAGGCGGAGAAGCCGGACTACCTCGGATTCGCTAACGCTATCCGACCTGTCGCCAACGACATCATCCTCAACAGCTTCGCCACCACGTTCAGCCGTGCGCTGCTGACCAGCATCGTCAATGTCTACGCTTGGGCGAAGGCATCTCGATACTTCCCCGACGAGGACGAAGCCACACGAGGACGAAGGGAACTGCGACTGCTCCAGGCAGCAGGCATCAAGCTCCCCGACGACCTGGAGTGGGGCTCCCGCTCCGTCGTCCGCAACGCTGCGTTCACTAACGCACTCAGTAAGCTCAAGCTCTCGCCGCCAGTGCCTGTCGAAGGTGTAGAAGACCTCTACACCGCGACCCTGACGGTGGAAGATACGGAAGGAACTCATGACTAACTCCCAGAACCTCGGTAAGCACGGCAAGCTCTACGACATCCCGGCTATTGCCGCTGCTACTGGCTACACCCGAGAAAACATCTACCATGCTCTCGGCGCCCAGAACTTCCCGGCACCGGCAGTTACCTACAACCGGGGCAAGGGGCTCACCGAGGGGCGACTCTGGCGTGAGGAGGACATCCTGGCGTGGGCGGGGCTAACCAAGTCGCAGAAGATGCGAGGCGAGGGTGCGAGCGTACCGGACGTGACCCGCATCGAAGACTACGCCACTGGCGACGGCTCCGGTCTTATCGTCTGCACCATCACCGGAGGCGCTGACGGCTTCCTGAGCGCCGCAAAGTCCGTGGAGTACTCAGAGGGCGGTCTGACCCGTGAAGAAGCCGCTGAGGTGGCGTTGAAGGCCGCACAGGGGGCATCCCGTGCCGAAGCGTAGTAAGAAACGTACCGGGTGGGGCGCGAAGAGTGGACTCACCTATCAGCAGTCCCCGCAGTGGCGCAAGATTCGACTCGACGTGCTCAAGGCAGCCGGTTTTCAATGCATGGCGACCAACGCTGTGACCGGACAGCGCTGTACAGCCAAGGCGACCGACGTAGACCACATCGACGGGCCGAGCAACGACCCGAGCAACCTCGCTGCGCTGTGCGGGCACCACCACCGGCGCAAGACCAGCTCTGAGACTGCCCGGAAGAACCGTGAGAGCCTGCAGAAGCTTAGGCGAATGTCGGGGCAGACGGTCCGAGGTCTGGGCGGGCGAGAAATCCTCCGCAAGGACGCACCGATCGGCTCACGCATCGACTGGAGTAAGTACAAGGCTTCGGGTAGACTTGGAAGCGCTATAGGTAGAGGTATCGAAAGCGACTAGGGATATAGCGGGAGAGCCACCCATGAGCGGAAGTTCGAGGGTGGCTTTTCTGTACCCTCGAACCAGGGCTTACCGGCTAACTTCTATATAAACTTTCCGTACGCGCGAGTTTTAGCGTCATTTAGCGCCAAACCCCTAGTCAGAGCGTTTTGACCCTTAAATTTTTTAGGGTCAAACTAGGGTCATTTTAGGGTCAATGACCCTTAATTTAGAGTCAGTGGAGAGGTAGCTCACACAGAAAATAGGGACTCTGTGACACCCGACACTACACCCAGTGACCGCGCTCACAGTAGGTAGAAAAACCGCGTGAGCTACCTCACCACAAATCCAGATTTTAGCGTCAGTGACCCTAAAGTGACGCTAAAATGACCCTAAAAAATTTAAGGGTCAAAACGCTCTGACTAGGGGTTTGGCGCTAAATGACGCTAAAACTAAAAAAGTTTATATACTTTTCTGGCGACCGCGCAGAAAGGACCTCCGAAACATGACCAGCACCCCCCGCGAAAAGGACGTCGAGAAGTACCTCGTAAGGCAGTGCGCTAAGCGTCGCTGGCTTAGTTACAAGTTCCTCTCCACGGAGACAGGGGTACCCGACCGGATCGTAATCCTACCCGGCGGGGTGGTCTGGTTCCTCGAACTCAAACGAGCGCGAGGCGGCAGGCTCTCTGCCCGACAGAAACACATCATCAACAAACTCGACAACACCGGCGCGAACGTATGCGTGCTCTATGGGCACGAGGACGTGGCGCAATGGCTCGCCGCCAGGGACGGCGAGCTGACCGACGAAAGGAACTCATCATGACCAACGACCCGATCCTGTCAGCTCGCCCCTACCAGGTGGAGGCGATTGACCACCTCCACAAACCCGGCAAAGGCAAGGCACTCATCCTCGACATGGGCCTCGGTAAGACCTTCATCTGCCTGATGGCTCTCACGAAGACACACCTTCCCGCCCTCATCGTTGCACCGAAGCGTGTCGCTGAGTTCTCCTGGGCGGCTGAGCGCGACAAGTGGGCACCGCACCTGTCCATCACTGTTGTGAAGGGCACCCCGCAGAAGCGCGCCGCCGCTCTTGCTGTGGACGCAGACCTCACCATCATCTCCCGTGAGAACCTGGCGGAGGCCGCTCAGAAGGCTTCCTCCGGCTACTTCAAGACCCTCATCATTGACGAGCTCTCTGGGTACAAAAACCAGGACACCCAGCGCTTCAAGGGCGCTTCCATCATCACTCCCTTCGTGGACCATGTGTGGGGTCTGACGGGCACCCCGACTCCGAAGGGACTCTCCGACCTGTACGCACAGATCAAACTGCTGGACGGTGGGCTGGCTCTGGGCCGCACGCTCACCGCCTTCCGTCAGCGCTACTTCCATCCGACCCAGCGCTTCGGTAGCTTCACCGAGTGGGTGCCGAAGCCCGGAGCCGATAAGAAGATTTACGACGCAATCGCCCACCTCGCGCTGTCGATGGGCACCGAGGGCCGCGTCGAGCTGCCCGAGGTCACCTACGTTACCCACCCGGTGCGCATGACTGCCTCTGCAGTGAAGGCGTACAAGAAGATGCGCGACGATATGAGCGTCTGGCTCGCCTCGGAGGGCGAGGAGATTACCGCTCAGAACGCCGCTGTCGCCTCTAGCAAGCTCTCACAGATCACTAGCGGCTTTCTATACCAGGAAGCCGACATCGACGCTCCAGCGAGCGCTGAGCGCCCGTTCGTCCAGCTTCACCGCGCCAAGCTCGACAAGCTGGAGGACTTGGTGGAAGCCGCCAATGGCTCCCCGGTGCTGGTCTTCTACCGCTTCGCCGCCGAATTGCAGATGCTCAAGGCGCACCCGAAGCTCGGCCCGCTGGTGAGCACCGTCAAGGACAAGGACTTCGTGGACCGCTGGAACGCAGGCGAGATTCCTATCCTTGCCGCGCACCCTGAGTCCATCGGTCACGGTCTGAACCTGCAGCAGGGCGGCCACATCGCCGTCTGGCTCTCCCTGCCCTGGAGCAGTGAGGCGTGGCTCCAGTCCAATAAGCGCCTTCACCGAAGCGGTCAGAAGCACCCTGTGACGATTCACATTCTTGAGGTCCCGAACTCCATTGACGAGCATGTTTACGCGCGATTGACTCACAAGGTGGACGCACAGCAGGCTCTCCTGGACTACCTCAAGAAGGAGGAAGACGCGCCGAGTGTGTAGACTGAGAGCGCAAAGAAAAACCCCCGGAGCTATGAACTCCGGGGGTACACCCAACCACTGAAATCAGTAGCTTAACCAAACGACATTAGGAGCTATAGTACCATGTCCGTACTCTCCCCGGCAACGACCACGACTGCTGCCGCGGTCCGCGAAGAGAAGCGATTCCCCGTCGAGGTAGCACAGGGCACCAGCGCGAACACCACCGCCCTGCAGTACAGCATTGATGACTTCCTCGACATGCTCCGCTCACCTAGAACGCAGAAGAACGCCCGCTCGTACCTGCCCGGCGAGCTTCGCGGGCACCACCGTAGCGGCGATAACGTGATTGGCCGTAGCGTCATCACCCTTGACCTGGACGGAGCCTCCGCGGAGGGCTTCACCGACCTGCTGAGCTACCTCGATGACGTTGCAGTGCTCTGGCACACGACCTACTCGCACTCCGCGCAGAAGCCCTCGTACCGAGTCCTCATTCCGCTGGATGGGATGGTGCCTCCCGACGTGTACACCCGCGTCGTGCGTGAAATCATGCGCGCCGTGCCCCAAGCGGCGATTGACGCGGCGAGCGCCACCCCGAGTCAGATTATGTTCACTCCGGCGGCGAAGGATGAGAGCCTGTACGAGTACGGGAGCGAGCTGAACCGCCCGTTGGCCTCCGGTGCGCTCTTTGAGAGTGCGCCAGACACCCCCGGAGCCGCAGTGTCGATGGGACGGGTACGTAAGAAGGACCCGCTGACGCTCAAGGGCGTAGCCGGTGAGTTCTGCAGGCACTACCAAGACCTCGACGAGCTGATTGAGGTGTTCAAGCTCCCCTACGAGCGTGTCGGTAGCCGGTTCCGGTACACCCACGCCGATAAGAGCTCCGCTCCGGGCATGAGTCCCCTGCCGGACGCTCCGCTGCTGTTCTTCTCGAACCATCGAAGCGACCCGGCGAGTGGTCACGCTCAGAACGCCTTCGATTTGGTGCGTATTCACCGCTTCGGAGAGCTGGACGCAGGCTATGAGGGCGCAGTTATCCACGCCCCGTCCTCCCGAGCCATGAAGAACTTCCTGGAAGGGCACGAGGGCTTCCAACAGCGCCGAGCCACCGCCGCCTATGAGCAGGTCGCCCGCCCCGCTGTAGCCGGCAGCCCGCTAACCGTCCCCGAGGACTTTTCCACCCTCACGCAGGAGCCTGAGCCCGCTGTAGAGGCGGAGGAAGAGGAAGACCTGGGTGAGGGGGAGCTCGAATGGACGAAGAAGCTGCTTCGGCACGAGAAGACCCTGCAGGTCGAGGACCGCATCGAGAATTATGACTTGATTTTCATGCACGACCCCATCTTCAAGTCCCTCTGGTGGAACGTGCGCGGTGATTACGAGGCAATCATGGGCGAAGACTACGATTTGAGGGACGGAAGCCCGCCGCAGGTGAACAATGCTGACGTGAGTGGCCTCAAAGACCATATCGAACGGCAGTACCAGATCCGGCGAGTCACCCGGCAGCGAGTGGATGACCTTCTCGGGCGTGTGCGCCGAGAGCGGCGCATCGACCCGGTGAAAAGGTACCTGCAGAGCCTCACCTGGGACGGAATACCCCGCCTGGAGACGTGCCTACCCGGTGCTGAGGACACCCCGTATAACCGCATGGTCGCCAAGCGCGCCCTGCTCGGGGCGGTAGCACGCGCGTTCAAGCCCGGATGCAAGGTAGACCAGTCGCTTATCCTCTACGGCGGGCAGGGCGTGGGTAAGACCACCTGGATTGAGCGCATGGCGCGCGGATACACCGCCAGCCTGGGCGACATCCAGAATAAAGACACACTCATATCGGCTTCACGCTCGTGGATTATGGTGTCGGATGAGGGCCACGCTCTGAACAACGCTGACTTCAACGAGCTCAAGGACTTCTTGACGCGCCAGCGAGACGTGTACCGCCTGCCTTACGACAGGTCCGCTACCGAGGTGCCTCGCCGCTGGGTTGTGTGGGGTACTACCAACGACCCGATGATGTTGCGCGAGCGCGACGGTAACCGCCGCTTCCTTATTGTCGATGTGCTGGAGCAGATGGACTTCGACAAGTACACCCCCGAGTACGTAGACCAGGTGTGGGCAGAAGCGGTGGCTCTGTACCAGGAAGGCGAGCGCCCTGTGCTCTCCCCTGCGGAGGAAGTGCTGGCGGAGCAGGCTCGGAAGTCTCACACGATGGAAGACAACCTCGTGGCTACCATCACCGAGGCTCTGGAGTCCCCCGTGCCCCTGGCGTGGGAGCGTATGTCCATGCCTGAGCGTACTCAGTGGCTCCAGGATGAGAGCTTGGGCGCGGAGGATAAGTCTCAGCCGAGGGCTCCCCGTTCGTTCATCACACCTGCCGCTGTGTGGGTGGAGATCATGCGCAAGAGTCTGCCCGATATGTCCTTGCGCGACCAGAACCGCATTACAGCCGCCTTGGTTAGCCTTACCCGTAAGGGTGTGCTGGTCCAGGAGGAAGGCAGGCAGCGAGTCGGTTGCTACGGCTCGCAGACCGTCTTCCGTGTAACCTACGCTGATTAGGCGTGGGCTATCTCACCAACGCCCGCTTGAAACGGTGGCGGTTCCGGTGCAATACTGGAATCAACCCCGCTTCAAGTGGGCTCTACATGAAAGGAAAAGTGAATCATGACTCCCCTCAACTCTGAGGCAAGCGCCGCCGCCATGACGGACGCGGCCACCATCATCATCAAGGAGTTGCAGACCATCGCCGCCTCCTTGGAGGATTTGACCAAGCGCGTCGAAGCGCTTGAAAGCGGTGGCACCCCCACCCGAGAAGTCACCTTCGAGCAGATGCGAGCCGCCGTCCAAGAGCTGCAGGACCTCGCCGGAGCGCAGGCACTACCGCTCGTGCAGACCGTGCTCTCCACCCGGGGCTTCTCTCGGGTATCGGAGGTTCCGGTAGCGGACCGCGCCGACATCCTGCGCAAGCTGGAGCGCGAGATCGAGAACCGAAAGAACGGCGCGGATGCCTGACGTTCACGCCAAGCTGTCCCCCTCCTCCAGCCACCGCTGGCTCAACTGCACGAAGTCCTTCGACCTTATCGAGTCGGCTAAGGTGCCCGAGCAGACAGCAGGTATGGCGGCTGAGGAGGGAACTCTAGCCCACGCCGTGCTAGAGAATCTGATGAAGCAGGCACTCGGTAAAGTCTCTGCCGCGGAGTTCAAGGCAGAGCGCAAGCGCCTAGCCGAGGAAGCCGAGAAGCTTCTCGGGCGACCGGCAATTTCCGAGATGGAGAAGTTCGCCGCCGGGCAGGTCGAGTTCATCCTCGACATTCTCTGGGACGACCCTACCGCCCTGGTTCTCATCGAGCAGCGCGTGTGGGTTTCAGAGCAGTGCTTCGGTACAGCCGATGCGATCGTCATTAGCGGCGATACGATGTACGTCGTAGATTACAAGTACGGCGTGGGCTTGCCGGTCAGCGCCGTCGAGAACTCGCAGTTGCTCCTGTACGGAGCCGGTGCCCTACGTATCTGGGAACTGGTGTACGACATCCAGACCGTCGAGCTTCACATCTTCCAGCCACGTCTGCGCAGTCACAGCGAGTACGTAGTCACCGCTGATGAACTGCGAAGCTGGGTAGACACGAAGGTACTACCCGCCATTCAAGAAATCAATTCTTCTGCAGGCTCGTTCTGTCCGAGCGATAAGATTTGCCAATGGTGCCCCGCCAAGGCAATCTGCTCGGCCCGAGCAAACGCCATGTGGGGATTCCTCCTACAAGAAGGGATGCTGACTGATGACTAATGCCCCGGTCCTAACACCCCCCGGTGAGCTGACCGTTGAACAGCTGGCCAAGGTCGTACTGAACGCCTCGGCTATCAAGAAATGGCTCACCGACGTGGAGGCCCATGTACTTACCCAGGCCTACGACCACGGGGTGCAATTCCCTGGAGTCAAGGTCGTGCGCAATGCTTCTCGACGAACCATAAAGGACCCCGAAGGCTTCCTCCGCGCTCTCGAAGAAGGCGGCGTAGACACCGACGGGCTCAGCTCTACGATCGTGAAGCTGGAAACCATCAGCGTTATGGAGCGTAAGCTTGGCTCCAAGCTGGAGAACACTCCTGCAAGCGAGTTCGTTACCAAGACCACCGGGAAGCTTGCTCTCGCCCCGGAGAGCGACAAGCGCCCGGCAGAAATCAAGGCCGAAGCTGCTGCCTCGGCCTACGAAAACCTCAATATCTAACCACTGAAAGGAAACCAAACCAAATGGCTACCAACGCAATTACCCTTGGCCGCGTCCGCTTTTCCTACGTCAAGCTCAAGGACCCGTCCCGTGTAGCTCCCGACGGTTCGCGCGAGTTCGTACCGCAGGCTACCGTCGATCGCATCATTGCCGAGCAGGGCAAGGACAGCAAGGAAATTGCTGACTTGAAGTACGGCATCAACCTGATTATCGGCAAGGAAGATAGGCAGGTCGGCACCGACAAGCTGCTGATGGAGGCACTGGGCGAGAAGGTCGAAGTCGCGATTACTGAGGCGGTCGAAGCGAAGCGCATTACCAAGGCGCAGGCCGAACTTCTGCGCAAGCACTGGTATGACAAGGGCGCGCTGAACATCGCCTCCAACGGCAGCCTCAAGACCACCATCCGCGACAGCGACGTTCAGGGCGACGAGCCCACCCCGGCGCACCTGGTGAACACCTACAACTTCAACATCTCTCCGGGTGCCAAGCGAGGCCAGGTCCCCACCTTCAAGTGGGGTATCAACCCGACCACCAACAAGCAGGGACCCGTTAGCGTTGATGTTGAGGAGATTCACTCTGGCGACTACGGCTTCGTAGAGCTGGTACCCTTCGTCTACAAGTTCGCTGGCAGCACTGGTCTGACCTTCTTCCTGAACTCCATCCTCAAGACTCAGGACGGCGAGCGCCTGGACGGTACCCGCGACGCGGGCGCGGCCTATGAGGGTATGGGAGACTACATGGCAGAGGTAGCAGACGAGGGCGCATCGGAGTTCGCGGCACCCCCTGCTGAGTCTATTGACGACGTGCTGTAGACTGTAACTATTCCACACTAACCCCCGGCACGGATTTCTACCCACGTGCCGGGGGTTTCCTCTAGGAGACTCCTATGGAAACTTTGATGTTCATCGACTTTGAAACGTATTCTTCGGTGAACCTGCGCGACTGCGGCGCGTACCCGTACATGGCCTCGCCTGACTTCGCGCCCCTCATCATGACATACCGTTACGGCGTGGATGGGGAGACGAAGATCGCTCAGGGCGAGGCCGAGATCAAGTGGGCTCTGCGTGGTCTGAACGAGCGTGAACACGTCACCTTCGTCGCGCACAACGCTAACTTCGAGCGCCTGGTGCTCTCGCGCATCTTCAACTACGCGCCGGGTACCTTCATCCCCCCGGAGCGCTTCATCGACACAATGGCGATGGGTCGCTCTCTGGGCTTCCCCGGCAGCCTGGCTGACCTGTCCCGCGCTCTGCAGGTGGAAGAGAAGGACTCTGCCGGTACAGCTCTGATCGCAATGTTCTGCGTGCCGAGCAAGAAGACCGGGCGCGCAATGACCCCCGAGGAGCGCCCCGAAGAGTGGGCAGCGTTCTGTCGCTACGCTATCCAGGACGTCGATACGATGGTCGAGGTCTACACGGAGCTGACCACCCGCTACGGCGGCTTCCCCAGGGGCGAGCGCGAGGTATGGAACGCCGACCAGCGCATCAACGACCGGGGTATCCTCGTAGATGCAGAGCTGGCTGTTCGGTGTATGGATATCGCCGCTGTGGTCAAGGATTTGCACCTGCAGCGTATGGGTGTCATCTCCGGGCTTGCCAACCCGAACTCTACGGCTCAGGTATTGTCCTGGGTGACCCGCCGCCTGGTTGAGGCGGGAGTGATGGGCGGGCAGAACGATGTACCAGTGTTCAATGACACGGGCCAGCCCCTTAAGAGCGTGGACAAAGCGTCCGTGGCTTACCTTTTGTCCCGGACTGACCTCCCCCGAGACGTGCGTACCTTCCTTGAGGAGCGCGCGGCATCCAACGCGGCAAGCGTTGCAAAGTTCAAGGCAATGATGAACCGCCTCGGTGTTGGTAATCGAGTTCGCGGCACCCTCCAGTACTTCGGCGCCCACACCGGGCGCTGGGCTGGACGCGGTGTTCAGTTACAGAACCTCCCGAGCGTCACTGCTGGCGGCGACGAGAAGACGCAGGAGTTTGTCGATCGCGTGATGAACGAGCCCGCCGAGAATTTCAGCATCTCTGAGCTAAAGCCGCTCATCCGTGGCGCGCTCATGGCACCTGCAGGGCAGACCCTCACCGTCTGTGACTACAGCGCGATCGAGGCGCGCGTGCTGGCGTGGCTCGCCGGTGAGGAGTGGGTGCTCGAAGCGTTCCGAGCAGGTCGAGACATCTACATCGAGACTGCCGCTCGAATGTTCCACGTGCCCTATGATGAGGCGAAGCCTCTGCGCAAGAAGGGTAAGGTCGCAGTCCTCGCTCTTGGCTACGGCGGTGGCATCAACGCGCTCAAGGCGATGGGTGCTGAGGGCACCGATGCTGAACTCGAAGAGATCAAGCAGACGTACCGCGCGGCTAACCCGCGCATCGCTAAGTTTTGGGCTGACCTGGATCGCGCGATGCGCAACCGCTCTGGGCGCGTCGGTGAGTACATCACCGTACACCCGAGGGCTAACGGCCTGGTCACAATCAAGCTGCCCAGTGGTCGAGAGCTGTTCTACCACAAGCTCCACTTCCGCACCGTCTCCAAGTTCGATAAGGAAGTGGAGGCTCTGCACTTCCTCGACCCCAAGAGCCACCGAGCCGTCATCCCCACCTACGGGGGGCGACTGACCGAGAACGTGACGCAGGCGGTAGCCCGCGACGTTCTGGCGCACGCTCTAGTGAACCTCGATAAAGAGAGCGTTCCGGTCGTCGCGCACGTTCACGATGAGGTCCTTGCCGAGGGCGAGGTAACCGTGGAGCGAATGAAGGAGCTGATGGGCGCAGGAGTCGGCAACCCGCTCGCCCCGCCCTGGGCTGATGGTCTGCCGCTCGCCGCGGAAGGTTACTACTGCGCTCGCTATCGAAAGGAGTGATGATGCGTCACGTCTCTGTTCCTGTACCCCGAACACCGCCCCCCATCCCACGACCCGCCCGGTGCGTCTCGTGCCGCGTACCGTGGGAGACAATCAACCCCCGGTGCGAGACATGCATCCACCGTGCGTATAAGGCAACGCTGGACCTCATCGAAGCCCTAACATGGGATTATGGGTACAACTACTCGGAGCAGCTGACGCTGACGGGGGGCGTATCCAAGAGCATTATCGAGAAAGGAATCCTGAACATGGAAGTTGAAGCGCCCCGCGCCGATTTGGCAGTTGATCCGATCAACCCCTACCACTACGCCCCGATCTTTTCGGTGTCCCTGGAGAAACACATCAACAAAATGCCATACTTCGCGGGCGCGGCGCTCAAGTATCTGTGGCGCGCGCCGAGCAAGAACGGGGTGGAGGACTTGGACAAGGCGCGCAAGTGCCTACAGCTCCACCTGCAGTACGCGATGTGGACCCGCGAGCGACCGACTCCTGGTGTTGCTGGACTCATCGTTGAGATGGACCGCGAGTGGAAGAAATACCTTGCGGATGAAAATCTCTGCGTCCTGCGTAAGGCGCAGATGCGAGCACTGCTGACAGCCGCTAAGTGGCTTGCTGGCTACGACGCTGAGCCGAGCCACGCGATCAGCGAGTACCAGGCAGCCCTTCGGGGCGCATAGCAAAAACCCCCACACCGACAGCTCGGGTGTGGGGGTTTCCTCTACATGAAAGGCGGTAAGGAGCCTTCCGAAATAGTATAGCAGAGCGGCTATACCGGCATGATGACGGGTGCTGTACTCTTCGAGTGCTGCCCGTCGCACCTGCGCAGGTGGGGGCTTACGCCCCTGGTACCCACAAGTATAGCAGAGTTGCTACTGCTCGGTGCGCCCCTTCGCTTCGCTCAGGATGCCCTGAACCTCGGTACCGTGGTCAGACTCCACAAGCGGGTTAGCCGGGGCGGGTGCCTCCATCAGTGCGGCGACGACAGCCGCCGCCACCTTGTCGAGGCTAGGCTCCTCCGGCGCAGTCTTGACGTTGCGAATAGCCATAATCATGCCGCCGATGTTCGGCAGCAGCACCACGAGGAGCGCCACCCACAGGTCCGCCTTGTCGGGGGTGATGATGCCGTAGGCTACTGCGAGCGCAGAGATTGCGGTAATCACGCCGTAGCTGGCTAGACGCTTGCCTGCGTTCACGTCATAGTTCTTGTTCATAGTTTCCTTCCTAGTTGAAGAAGCCCGAGCCCCACGTAGTGTCGTTCCGACCGTCGTCGGGGCCGACGGCAACGAAGCGACGCTCTCCACTGTAGGAGACGTAGCTGATCCAGGCGTAGCCGTTCGCGAGAACGTAGGAGTCGTAGCGAATGGGGGACCAAGGCTGGTACTTCGCGACTGCGGGACTGTTCGGGTCAAGGTCGCGGCTGACCTCAAGCTCGCGGTCCGGGTAGAACACCCCGGTCATTGCCACACGACGGGGTGCTGCAGGAGCCGCCTGAGCTACGGATGCCGCACGTGGCGCTACACGGGGTGCCGGAGCGGGCTCATTGACCGAACCGCCAGTGCCGCCAGCGTGCGCCTGCACGCGCTCCATGAAGAAGTCCCACGGGAAGTCGGGGCCAGGGTCGCTGTGGTCAGTCTCGCGGAACACACGCGCCAAGGCCGCGTGGGTGGTGATGCCAGCTTCGCCTCGGGCAACCTGCTCATCGGTCAGCACACGCACGGGGATGCCGTGACGCTTGCAGATGTCAGCAGTCAGGGCGGCGGTTCGCTCCAGCATAGCGCGGGAGTAGTCGTCCAGCCAGTCAGCGCGAGACTGCGCGGCGCGACCCGCCATTTCAATCTGGATGCCGTTCAGGTTACCAGTCGGGCCGCTGGCCCAGGCGTAGTCGCCTTCATTCACGCACTGGACGATGGAGTTGTCGTCCACGCAATAGTGGGCGCTCGCCTGCGCGTTGGGGTTGGTGAACCAGCCAGCGCCGATGTTCTCCGCGATGGAGCTGTTCTCCCCAGTCTCCATAGTGTGCAGTACGACCCACTTCGACTTGCGGTCGTAGCTGCCGGAGTTACTAAAGTTGGGCGATACAGCGATGCTGTTTGCCAGCGGGCTATCCTTCTCAATCAGTTGCATCGGGTGCAATTCTCCTTATCTTCTCGGGTGTTGTCGAGCTTGTCCACTGCCTCGAACAGCGCGTTCGTGCGCTTACGCTCAACCTGGCTATCTCGACGCATCTCGTGTACGGACTCGCGCAGGTCATCGACTGCCTTGACCAGCTCTGTGAGCACAGGCTGGATGCGGTCTACACGGTGGGCGGTGCCCTTCGCTGCCGCCGAAGCGTCCTGCGCAATCTTCGTGATGTTGTCGAGGTCGTCGCGGAGGATGGTCTTGTGGCTATTCACCACCTGGGCTTTCACCTCCGCCGAATCCTTCGATAGGGTTTTAAGCGCCTTAGTAACGTTGGAGTCAGTGTCCTTCTGCCGGTCATGTAGGGCTCGCATAGCACGGACTAGGTAACCTACTGCCGTTGCTAGTGCGAGCCCTATCAGCGCACCGACACCCTCGATCACCTCCGACAACATGTCAGGCGGGATATTGGGGAACGGGTGCATATTGGTGTTTCTTCTTCCCTTCTCTTACTGTGCGGCCTTATCCGCACGCTGCCATGCGTTGTCAAACGCAGTGCGGGGGGTGAAGTCCGTGTCAGGACGACCCCAATCGACAGGTGCCCACTCGGTCATATCCCAGGGGAAGTCGCTCACGTTGAAGGAGTTTGCCGGGTCTGCCTGGAATCGCTCAGCGAGCGCGCCCCGGAGGTCGCCACCCTTGCCCCACGGGTCCACCCCGTAGAGGGCCTTCTCGGTCTGTCCATCCTCTGCGTTAAAAGCGTGGCACCAGGAGTTAGTATCCGTACCCACAAGTCCGTACCGCTGCGCCGCCTTAATCAGCAGCTGAGTCAGTGGGTTATACGGTGCGCCGGTCTTGGGATTAAACTTCGGGTCCACGTCCGCACGCACTCGACCCCACTGACCATGCACAGGGGACTTGTCCTTCTCGGTAGCAGGGGCCTTACCGTCAGTTCCACTGGCGGGGTAGCTGGGCTGGTTGCCCTTCGCGACCGCGCCGAAGGTGAAGGCCAGTGCGTGCTGAATTTCTCCGGCGCGCACTTCGTTAATGCCGATGAAGCCGAGGTTGTTGTGCATACGGGCTACAGCGCTAGAACCGCACTGCAGAGCCGTAGCGTAGTTGGTTTCCGCCAAGTCCTCCAGTCCAGGATTGTTCACGCTGAAACCCATCTCGCCCTTCCACGCACCCTCCTCTGTTCGCGTCACCATAAAGAACTCCCGCATGATGCCCGTGCCGACATCATAAACCGCCATACCGCGATCACCGTTCCACGCGGGGCGCGCATAAGGAGGCAGGGGGATGTCCCGACTATACACCTTTCGGGTTGCCTGGCTCATGGGGGGGAAACCCCCGTAAGTCTCCATGTCCACGCGCGGGCAGGCAGGGTGGCGGGAATCTACGACGTACAAGGCAATCGGGGCAGTGCCATAGGCACTGGTGTTCAGCGACGTGGCAGCACCCCATCCCGGCCTACTACCGTCCCCCTTTACACCCCACGGGTCGGGGGTGTTCTTCTGCATCCAGGCCGCCATATCTGCCGAGTTATGCGCAAGGGGCATCCTAGATACGTCGCGCTGCCAAATGGTACCCTTCCCTAGATACTTACCCGGCATAAAAATGCTCGGGATGACATACGGGTATGCGTTATTAGTATCAGCAGGTACCCACTCATTGCCGCTCTTTACAAGGGGCTGGAGGGGCATCTTCATACCACCCCTATTGATGCTTGCTGACATTCATCCTCCTAGATAGTGGTTGAGGGAGAAGCGTACAGCTTGAAGCTCTTGATCTTCACCGCATTGCTCTGCTGGACAAACATCTTGGAGTAGGCGCCGTATTCGCTCGTGTCGAGGGGGGAGAAGTCCTGTACGGCACGCTCGCCGGAGGGTGCCGTGATGACCACGCGACCGTCCAGGCAGTCGAAGCGCCACACACCGATGGGGGCTCCCGCGTTTACGGTTGAGGTGACAACACCGTCCTGCGTCCGCTCATTGATTGCGGAAGTGCCGTCGGTGTTCAGTCGCACCGAGGGTGCCACCTTGGACGTCGAGTTCATATGCTTACCCGGCTGACCGAAGTTAAGGGTGAGGGCGGTAGAGGTGGTAACCTCGGACACCTCAACTTCGAGCGAGACGTTGGGGGTTCCGGTATTAAACACGAGGGAGGCTTCAAGGTTCGGGATGCCAGTATTGACTGCCGCGCCGTCTTCGCCCACCGTCCAGCCGTCGGGCTTCACTACGCCACCGATGGTGTGCTCGCCTACGCCGTGCTGGTTCCACTGGACGGTTGCAGTACCACCTGCGGCGTTGTTCCAGCGTGCACCGTCTCGGACAGCATAGGGGTGTCGGCCTGCACGTTGCGCCTCGGGGACCGGCGGGATCAGAATCTCACCCGCTCGACCGGCGAAGACATCCGACGCGACGAGTACTCGGCCCTTGATGGAGCCGAACTGGAAGAGCCACGAGCCGGGCGCGGCCAGCTTGAAGTTTGCCGCGGCCTCTGCAGTGACCGCTACCGCGGTGAAAGTATCGCCAGGCACCACGTGCTCGCCGGGGCTCACCGGCTCGCCGTCAATCTTCCACGACAGACCCGCCTGTGCAGGAATGGTGATAGTGCGGCGGCGGTAGTTAGGGAGCGGGCGGAACGGTTTGACGGGGGTGGGCTCGGTGAAGGTGCCTTCACGCAGCCACACGACAGGTACGCCATACTTGGTGTCTTCTGCAGGGGCCTCGGGGGACTGTACAACCCAGAAACCCTGCGCCTTCGCCTGGCGCTCCGCCGTCCAACCATCGGCGCCACCGGCGGGAATCAGTTCCCGCACACCCTCCAGGGCAGCACCAGTCAGGCGTCCCCGCTCATCGACCTGGGGGACACGGAACTTCTGCTCAGCCATATTCATACACCTCTATTCGGGTAATGGTACAATAGATTTTGGTCAATGATGTGTTCCTGCTGGAGCATTACCCTAGAGCCCTCACGCGAGAATCGGTGCGCGTGAGGGCTCTTCTCTTTACCTAGTGTACCGCGCTAGGTAAGCTTGAAGAACGCCGGGACGGTGGCCTGAATCTTCGCTCCCGCCGTCGCCGCCCCTGAGTGGCGAACCTCTCGGGAGTCTTGCGGAATCCACACGCTGCCCTTGCTGGCGAGGCCGCTGACCGCGAACACGGGCACGGGTGCCTCCGCCTGCAGGTTAGCGATGACCTCGCCCTCAGCGAAGTCCTTCGTGCAGGTCATCTCCAGACGCAAGAAGCCCGAGCCAGTTGTAGGATCAACAGCGACGTAGCTACGCTTCCCCTCCGCGGTGATGCCCTCAACGGGGACGACTGCATAGGTCTTCACCGGAGGTGCCTTAGCTACCTCCTTGGGTCGGGTGGACTTCGTGAACTTATCCACCTGAACGTACACGTTATCGCCCAGCTCTCGCCAAACTCGCACCGGCTGCTCCGCGCCCGGCGGGTTGGGGATGCCAACCGTGGTGCAGTGCGAGATGTCCAGGTTGTTTACCCAACCCTCGACGTAGAATCCCCAACGCGCGCCGCCCTCAGACGGGCGAACCAGCGCAGCAGTGCAACTCGTGATGAGCGTGTGCCCCGCTCCAGCGTCGCAGATGTAGAAGTCTGCCGCCTTGTTCTTCGCAGTAGCGTTAGCCTGCGTGGGGGCGTAGCTAGAGGACTCGCCGCGGCAACCGACCAGGGTATTATCCCCGTAGCGGATGACGAAGCCGTGGCCGCCGTTCTCCTGCGCCTCACACCCAGTGAACGTGCATTTGGTGGCCGCGATGTACCAGCCTGCACCGTTCTTCTGCGCCGCGCGGTTCGGGTTCTTCGGACCTCCCATCTCCAGATCCGACTTGCCACCTTCAAGGCAGTACAGCTTCTCTACGGTGGTGTTGGAGTGGGTGTACCAGGAGGTCGAATTGGTGAACTTGGTCTGCGAGGTGTAGATCTCGATGCCCGCGTGGTCACCGCCGCCCTGGTTGGAGCCGCCGATGTCCGCGCCGAAGAACTTGTTGTCCGCCGCACCCGCTTCACCCTCGGGGTGGCCGGGCGGCTTGCCGACAATTAGACCTGCCTCCGTAGAGTGGCGAACCTTGAGGCCGAAACACTTCATCGCCTGGTCATCAATGCCGATGATCGCGATGCCGACCTCCATACCCCACACCTCAATGAAGTTCAGAGTGGCCACGCAGTCCGGGTCTGCCGGGTTCTTGCCCAAGTCGGTGTTGAACAGCACACCGTAGACACCTGCGAGGGGTGCCTGAATCTGGGTACCTGAGCGGTGGCTACGAATCATCAGGTCGGTCACGCCGAAGCGGAGCATCGTACCGTCTTGCTTGCGCTTGCGCCACGAGCCGGTGTGGAATACACCCACCTTATCCTGTGCCGCCTCGCCGGTGACCGGCTTACGCGGCTGCGCGATAATCTGGGTGGCGTTCATGCCCGCGCCGCGCACCAGGACGAAGCCCTTCAATTCGATGTAAGGGTCTTCCACCCGGTAGGTGCCCGCGGGGATGTACACCGTGCCGCCGCCTCGCGCGGCCACTGCGTCAATAGCATCCTGAATCGCCTCGCGGCTATCGCGCGCGCCAGTCGGGTCTGCGTTGTACGGAGGCAAAGTCACGTCCACCTGAGAGGGAGACACAGACTGCGCCGGGGTACCTGCGGTGGCGGCGGGCCGGGACGCGAGGACGCGCCGGGCAATAGCCTCTACCGCCGCGTCGCCGTCACCCTCGAAGCGCGACTGCGCGTTCAGGGTCGCAACACGATAGGTACTCATCGTTGCATCAGCTCCTTAATCTGCTGCTCCAGCGCCGCAATGCGACGCTCGAAGGGTAGTACGCCCTTGATCCAGGCACGCACTCGGTTCTCCACCCAGGCGCTCGGAGGGTTGTCGTAAGGATTCTCCTCCGGGTCATCTTCCGAGCCGGAGCCCACCTTGAAGGTTCGGTCCGTCACGTAGAGATGACCGACGCCCAGCTCCTCAGCCTTCGCAAAAACATCATCAATGTTCTGCTCGGTCACGCCGTGGATGATATGCCAGAAGCGCCATGACGGGAACTGCTTGTAGTGGTCCGGGTGAATGTACAAAGTCGCCGGGTCCAAGTACCGTGCCGCGTTCGACTCGTAGGACAGCACCACATCGCACGCATCCATCATCGACGCCGGGGTGTTCGAGCCGGGGTTGATGATAATCAGCGTGTCATGGCCGAGCTCCTGCTTGAGACGCTTGTACAAGCGGGTGTACCCAGCGATGATGGTGTCCTGCAGGGACATATCAATCCAGGGCGATGTCTCGTCCAGGAAGATGTTCACCGGAATGTTGGGGTAGTCCTCCTTCACCGCCTTTGCGGAGCGAATGATGAAGTCCTCCGTGTAGGGAGCGATAGCCGACGTATCCACGTTGAGGTTCTGCGCCACCTTCTGCCGGTACGACTCGGGGATGCCCGAGAACATCGCCCCGTGGCGCGTCTTGATGTAGAACGCGACACGGCGCGCACCTGCAGCGAGGGCAATCTCACCCTGCTTTGCGAAGTCCGGGTCGGGGCGCTTGCTCAGCCAGTCACCGCTGGAGCGGTTCAGCAGAACGATACCGAGAGTGCTGCTGAACTCCAGGAACTTAGACCACTTGGAAGACGCGCCGTTGTAAAAGTCTGGCCACACGTAGGTTACAGGCGAGTAATAGCGCTCGCCGGACTTGAAGCCGAAGTCCTTCTCTCGTGTCTCGAACCGCGCGACCTGTCGGGTGACTTCGGCTTCAACACCTACGCGGGTCAGGATTTCATACGTAGCCACTAGTCGGTGTAGGTGGTGATTTCAAGAACACCGGGGCTGACCTGGCGGACAGTCGGGGCCTTGGGAGCTGCCGCCAGCTTGGAGGTGATCTTGGTATCAACCTCAGCCAGAGTCTCGGTCTTCCACTGGGTCTTAGCGGTGGTCAGCGCAGAGGTAATCGCCTCGCGTACCTTAGCCTCGGTAGCTACGCCCGCAGGTACAGCAGGAATCTTAGCAATCTCTGCCGCGATCAGGCGGGATACCTCAGCGGAGCTGACACCAGTACCAGTCGCCTTAGCCAGTTCGGAGCGGACGATAGCGGTTACTGCTGCGTTGTCCAGACCGGGGGTCGGGGCGGGGATAGCGCGGATAGCCGCAGACACCAGCTCATTGACCTTTGCCTCGGATACACCGGGGGTGGGTGCGGGTAGCGCTTGGACAGCCGCGCGGATGCGTCGGTCTACTTCCTCTGCAGACACGCCGGGGGTCTGCGCGGGGATAGCGCGGACAGCCGCCTGCGCTGCGGCGGTAGCGAGTCGGGTAACGTCTGCCTCAGTGATGCCGGGGCCTGCCTCCGCGAGCTTCGCGGTGACTACCTCGTTTGCGATAGCACGTACTCGGGCTTCCTCAATGGAGCCCGAGCCGCCCGCACCGCCGAGATTAGCTAGTTCCTTGCTGACGACGCGCTTGATAATGTCTTCGGTGGTGTCGGCCACCGAGGAAAGCGCCGGGACGAAAGTAGCAGAGTCGGGCCAGCCGAGCTTCTGTGCGAAGTTGCTCATGGTGTCTCCTTGGAGTCTCACGTGTACACAATAAGCCCTGCCCCGAGTTAGGAGGCCGGGGCAGGGCTTACTCATATTGTAGCATCTCGTGGCTACGACTGCGGCTTCACCATCACACCGAGGGACGTCTCCCCAACGCTCGGAGAGTGCGTCACCGAGTACACGATGCCGGATAGTGTTCCGTCGAACGACCGACCCATCTCGGAGCCGTAGGTGCCGTAGATGTTCACCGTGTCTCCGATGGACATCTCGGGTCGGTAGCGGATGACGAGGGACTTGATCTGGAGACGGGGCTTGAGGACCCACGGCGCGATAGCGTAGCCCGCTGCCTTCGCGAAGCTGGACCCCATCAACCAATCCCAGCTACCCACCTGCAGCACACCAGCGTTCTGGACACTGCCCGAAATGGTGCCGGTCTTCTTCGCGCGCTTGAGCTGTCCACGAGCACGGATGATAGGGAGTCCGTGTATATCGGCATCAATGTGCGGTGGGGCGCCGCCGAGCAACGCACTCTTCCGCGTCTCTTGGTTAGGCACCGCCTGCAACGCTCCGCTATTCTGCCTCTGCCAGAACCGGCCACCCCCAGGGTCCGGCGGCGGGTAGCTCTGGATGTACGTAGAGGTCATCCGAACGCTCCAGGGACGGATTTTCTCTAGCTTGAACTCGACATCCATAGCTGTAGCGGTCTTCGGCCCGTTCTGCAGCGCCCCCTTCGGGTCATACCAGTGCATCTGGTACTCGGTGCCCCCACCAAAGAAAGAACCTACCCCGCTCTTGAGCCATCGGTAATCCTGGGTCTCCATGTTCTCTACCGTGAAGTCGGGTTCCAGCCAGTCGATAGCTTCATCCGCCGTGAGCATGGCTTCTACAGGTTTACCGACGTCGGCGTATCCGCCGCCTTCGTAGAGCACCCACCGGGCCTCCTCAAAGGAGCACATCGCCACGCTCGCGTATTCAACTTCGAGAGATGACTTTGCGTCCACGGCGGATTTGGAGATGCTGAGGTCCTTCACATCAGAGGACACATTGATCGCGTAGGTGCGTCCGTAGCTGGATCGCTCTAGGTCCTCCAAGGGTACGACCACCGCCACCCCGTCGGGGCGGACCCACCAGGTAAGCCCCGCAGAGCTGCAGATGTCGTCCAGCACCTCACCCGCGGGCTTCGCCCGGACCGAGGGGAGCACCCCCTGAGTGTATAGGATGGGGTTAGCGAGGATACGAGCCCTTGGGGTGAATTTGTGGTAGTCCTTAGCGACCTCCATGAATCGACTCTTATACGGCTCGTCAAGGGGTATCCCGGCTACCTGCACGCCTGTAACGCCCATTGCCGCGGACACCGAAGGGTTGTGAATCCATACTTCTACCCATGTGGGGTCGGAGCCGTAAGGCCCCGTAATAGAGGCGGTGCTGAACTTCACCTCGTGAATGGTACCGATTCGGATAGTCACCTGGCCGAAGATCTGCTCGATGACCACAGGAATCTCGCGTTGCCCCTTCCAGTTATCTAGGTCGAACTCCTTAACCACCGTTTCGGTGGCGGGGGAGAAACCTACCCACTCCTGCGAGTAAGAGGAGAGATAAACCCAGAAGTGCCCTGCCTGGTTCCACCGAAGAGCCAGACCCTTTTTGTAGCTAGTACAGAACTTCACCTGGTATAGGTTCTCCGGGTTCTTCACTGCGTCCTCAGACCTAATAATCATGAAGGTCGTGAAGGTGTGCCCCCGCCGGTAAGTATCCAACCGGATATTTTTACGATCCTTATTCTGAGTTACCTGGACAATCCCCTCAACCATAAACCAAACGCCGTTGGACGTCGCGGCGGTAGGGGATCCTGCTCCATTCGTGCCGGATCGAGACCGAGCCAGTTCACCAGAAAATCCGATGCCCCCCTCTCCCTCTGGCTCGGAGCCTGCCGCACCGTACCTATGGGGGTTCAGGAACAGGTCAAGTGCCCCGACATCTGATAGAATCGCCGCGTCCCGGTCAGGGTGCTGTGAGTAGTACGGGTTATCCCAGGTGTTCGTGGTGAACGCCCCCTGCAGGGGGAGATCCAGTTGGATCGTCGGGAGAGGCGGCGGCGTCACTGAGTACCCCCCGGCCCGAAGCGCCAAATATAGCGGCCACCGCAGCGACGGGTTTACGCTTCGCGTCTCCCCCGCGTCCCCAATTTGTTCTTTGGCGAACATATTGCTGCGGACGGCCCAGTATCGGGTGTGGTGTGGCGGGCACGGGGAAATGGAAATCGGGACGGAGAAGGCATCGACACGCTGGACGAGACGAAGTGAAATGTTATCGCCGTCGTATTCAACCTCATCCACCATCAGATTCATCGGATGGGACCGGGTACCCCCTTCGTCTCCGTAGCGCTTGAACAAAGTCAGAGTCACTTCATCCCCACGTTCGGGGTAGCCCCCCTCAAAGGGCGTCTGCATGACGTAGGTGGGGGAAGCGGCCCTGCGAGCCGTACAGGTCACGGTGAGGGGGGATCGCCTGCCGGGGGAGACCTCCTTGGGCAGCGGCGAGAACTCGTGGGTCACCACAACATCTGCAACAGGTAGGAAGACACCCTTCCACTCAAGCGTCTCAAACGTAATCGTATGAGAGATGGGGCTCACGGAGCCACCTCCTTCAATGTATAGGAGACATCGTATAGCTTCGCCTTGGTGCTGGGCGCCTCGGTGAAGCTGAGATCAGAAATTTGGAACGTTCCGCCCATGCGCGGCGAGGGCGGGGGCTCGTGGGTGCCGATCCACAGCTGCATCGGGGAGAAGGACACTAGCGATGCATCATAGAAGTCACGCACTACGGCGACGGTATCCGGGATGGTAAACTCCGCCGAGGTCCTCACCCCCCAGGTTCCGCTGGCCTCAATGAAGGGGGAGGTCCACACCTTATTGCCGGAGCTATCAAACCCGATTAGCCCTACCGCCCGCGGAATACTGCCGCCCGACGATCGTGTTCCCGCTCGGAACCTGTACGTGGCCCCGGTCGGGACTGACGCCTCGCGCCCGTATATATTCGCGCTCTTGGTTCTGATGGAATCCATGACGAAGGGGCCGTAGGTAGAGGTGCCGGTATAGGCGATATCGCTCAGTGAGCGGGCGAAGCCGCTCAGATTCGACTCGTGGTCTACACGCAGGTGGTGGTTACCTATCCGGACATCGCTCCAATCGAACCACGGGGGAAGAACGTTGGTGCGGCGCGCCAGGGGGGAGATGACATATATCGGGTCACGCTGTACACTCTCCAGCCCCAACACCGTGGCAACATACTTCCAGGGCATACGAAGGGATACCGACAAGTTGCGGGGCGCGTCCCCGCGGTACGAGATACTGCGCACCCCCCGAGCGGAGGTGAACGTGTTAAACCGCGCGCCCTCGTAGGAGTGCGTGATCGTCTCGCCGAAGGCGATAGGGAGGACCCTACCATTCAACACCGCTACCGTGGCGTCGTACAACAGCCCATCAAGTCCGCTAAGCTGCGGGATGGTGGTGTCCATCGTGAAGGCCACTCCCTATCTCCTTTCGTCCTTACCAGCTAGAGCGGCTGGCTCGCATCGCGGACTCGCTGTAGCCGAGCACCGCGCGACCGGTATCCTTTGCCATCCTCAATTCTACACCGCTGGACAGGGCATTAATCAGCGCAGTCTCCAGGTTACCTGTCACGTTACCTGACAGGCGCACGTCGCCGCGCGCATCGAAGCCCAGGTCCATGTTCTGCGTGCTAATCGCAGGAGCAATATCAAAGTCGATGTCGCTCTTGATCTCCTCCATCATGGTACTGATGCTATCTGACAGGAAGTCTTGCTGGGACAAGATGCCCTTACCCCAGTCACGCATCATCTTTCCGCCCGAGGTGTCAAGGTAGCCGCCAGGAGCGCTTCGCGAGAAGGGGCCGCGCTTAGCAGGGGAGAAGGGGAACAGGCTACGCAACCACTTGAGCGCATCCAACGTCCACTGCTTCACATTGCGGAAGGCGTCTACGATACCCCTACCGAAGCCGGTGATGAGGTTGTGCCCCGAATTGAACAGGTTCAGGCGCTTGAAGACATCCATAATCATACCCGGCACCTTGGCCAGCTGCCCCGGGATTCCCTTGATAAAGTCCCACACCATGCCGGGGATCTTACGCGCAAACCCCAGGATACGGCCTGCCGTAGTGCTGAGCCAGAGCAGGATCGCGCGAATGATTCCGCCGACAAAGTTGAAGATTGCGTCGAACACGTTGAAGAAGGCGTTCTTCAAGTGCTCCAGAGCTCCGGTGAAGTCCCCTCGCAGCAGAGCCGCGATAGCCTTAAAGATCTCACCGATAGCGCCGAAGACACTGCCGACAACCTGGAAGATGTGCTCAAAGAGACGCGCGGCATTATCGATAATCTCCGTCAAGATGGGACCAAATACCGCCACGACAACATCCGCGATCGGCTTCAAGATGGGGGCGATCGCGTCGGCCAAATCCGCCGCGCCCTCCATGAAGGTCTGGATACCGTCGCCCACCTTCTTAAAGGCGTTCTCAATGTGCCTCCACGCTTCCTCAATGGCGGGCTTAAGGGTCTTGTTGAAGAAATCCACGAAGGGCTGCGCCGCTTCTTCTAGGTGCTTACCGATGGACTCGATGCGCTTACGGAACTCCTCGGAATGGTCCCAGGTGTACTTAAACGCGAAGGCCAGGGCCAGCACAGCAGCGACAGCGATAGCAACAGGCGCGGCGGCAGAGGCAACAGCCGCGCCGACCGCCTCTAGCGCGCCACCTGCGGAGAACGCTCCGACCACCGCACCGACACCACCGAAGATGGAGGTGACGGTGCCGATAAAGCCTGCCAGAGCACCCAGAGCCGGTCCGATGACCGCCATAATTCCGCCGATAGCGACAGCGACGATACCAAAGGTGGCGGCGAGCTCAGGGTTCTTCTCCACCCAATCAGCGAACTTGTCGATGACGGGTCCAATCACGTCACCGATACCCTTAATCGCATCCTTCAGCCACGTACCGAGCACGGGGATGACCGCTTCAGCCGCGCGCTTGAGGTCCTGGAAGATCGGGGCAAGCTCCTCAAGAACCGTACCGAAGATGGGGAAGAAGACCTTCGCCATAGTACCAACCACCGAGGAGATCGAGCCGAGTATAGCTCCCAGGTCGGAACCGTGGGGGGCCAGCTGTTCCATGCCGGTCTTCACGTCCTGAATCGCCTGCACGAACTCATCGGAGAAGCGGGTATCTGAGAAGGCGCGGGTCATCAAATCCACGAAGGCGTTGATGATGCCAGAGATGCCCTTCATAACGGACGCGACCTTATCCGCGGTACGACCTAGCGCGTCCCAGATCATCTCGAAGCTCTTGCCGAGCTCGAACATCGCGTCATTAGCGCCCTTAAAAAGCGTGGTCAGAATCCACTGGGACTGCACCGTTTCCAGGCGCTCGTGGAGGCGGCCCAGCGCGTCAGCGAAGTCACCCAACGTAGCGCCGCCTGCCGCCGTCGCTGCCTTGGAGATAGCATCCAGGATTCCCCACGTCTGAACAGCGGCGCGCCACAAGTCCTTCATCGCCTGGATGCCCTTGTCGATCGCGGAGGTGATGTCCGCAGTCTTGGTCCAGTCGTTGAACTTATTCGCCATGTCGGTGAACCAATCACCGAAGCGGGGGAAGTAGGATACGCCAATCTCCACGAAGCGCAGCAGACCCTCGGTCAGCGGCGCCATAGCGCGGGACATCGACTCCACACCCTTAGTCATGGAGTCGAAGATGCGGTTCAGGCCGCCCTGCGATGCGTAGCGTTCCGCGCCCTCAATTGCCTTGACGAAGAAGTTACCCATCGCCTCGGACATATTGAGGAATCCGCGCTCCCACGCCGGGAACACGTTGTTGATGAGGCGACGCATCGGGGTTTCAAAGGCATCCCAGAACTTCTGGGCCGCGCGCGAGTTCAGATCCTTGAAGCGATCGTTTACGTCCTTCATCTTGTCGTCCCACTTCTTGAGCGCGTTCACCGTCGCCAGAGTGGCCACGCCGAACGAGGCCACCAGACCCGGGACGGCGTATAGCGCGGGGAGCATGGTGACGAGGGAGCGGCCTAGCGCGAAGACGTGCGAGGTCAAGGACGTGAAGCCGGATACCAGGGTGGAAATAACCGAAGCCAGCTTGACCAGCTCGCCCAGGTTCTTATCCATGTCCTTGATAAAGTCCGTGAACTTTTTCGTGAAGTCGAACGCAGCGCGCGCACCGGACAGCGACGCGAGCGCCGTTGCCACCTTAACGAAGGCGGCCTTGTTCAGCTCGGGCGAGATGAGCACGTGGCGGGGGCGGGTCAGAGATGCCATCTTCATACGCGCGCGGCCCGTGTCCGCGTCCGCATTGACAGTAATCTCCTTATCCTCCGTCAGGTGGTTGATGCGCTCCTTAGCCACCGTATCGTCAAGGTCTACCTCCGCCTCGATCTTGATAGGCTCGCCCTTAGTGTCCCCACGCAGGCGGTCCAGAAGACCCTTGCCGATATTCACCGGCGAGTTCAATACCTTCTGTGAGGCATTGAGCGAGTCCATCTGCTCGCGTGCGTCACGAAGACGGTCGCGCAAGTTGGCGAAGGCCGTCTCCAGTCGGTTCACGCCCTCGACGTCGCCGGACTGAACCGCCTTATTCAGGTCAGATGAGAGCTTAGCGCGCTCCTCCTTGAGCTCCTGGATGTGCGAAGTCAGCTTCGCCAAGGACTCGGAGAAGTCACCGAAGTCTACCTGAGTCTGCGGGAACGCATCGAGAGGGGAGGACGGTCGGGCCGAGTCCTCATGCTTGCTGATACGCGCAGCGCTCAGGTCGGTGAGGGTCTGCCCGAAGAGCTTCTGATTCTTGATGTTCTGCTCAATCTGGCGGCCCACAGCCTCCATTGACTCACGCAGACCGCGCGCCATGTCGATGTTACCAAGTCGCTCTGCCTGGTCAGCCAGGTCAGCGAATCGGCGGCGCGCCTCATCGAGCAGGGCGTTGTTCTGCTGCAGCGAGCGCACGCCCATCAGCGGCGAGGAGCCATTCTCTACCGCCTGGTCATTCTTCGGGATACCATTACGGCGCGCGTCACGCATCGCCTTGTCCATCGCCTGCAGGTTCTTACGCGCAAGGTTCGCCTGGCGCGCCAGCTCATGCAAGCGCGCGTTCATCTGGTCGAAGGACTCGGTGCCACGTGCCGCATCGTAGGATGCGGAGTTCGAGATCTTGCGAATCAGGGCGCGGTTCTGCTTCTCGAAGTCCTGCAGGCGCTTACGATAGTCGCTCATGCGCTCCTCGGCGCGGCGCAGCAGGTCGTCATCGCTAAAGTCCACGAGGTCGGACAGCTTGAAGTCAGGCTTAGCGTGGTTCGAGATGCCCTTCTCGAAAGCGTCGAAGAAGCGGTTGGTGGCGTCTTCTGCGTCATCGTCATCGAACTGCCCGGAGGTGATCCAGTGAATCTTATCTACCGTCGCCTCAGCAATGCGGCGCATACGCTGAGAGATGCGCTCGGACAGGGACAGTGACTTGTCCGCGCTGTCCTTTGCCTTCTTGTTGAAGTCATCAAGCACCTTGCCGGAGCGCTCGAAGGACTCATCATCCACATTCGAGCGAGTTACCCAGTTCTTCATCCGCTGGAACGTCTCGCGAGCGCGCTCAGAGACGCGCGAGTAGAAGTCGCTGAACGACTGCGCACCCTTGCTCAGGGCGTTACGCAGGGAAGACAGCGGCCCCTCTGCAGAGCGAACCTGGTCGATGAAGGAGCGGATAGAGGTCACCGAGCGAGAGATGCTGTCACGCAGTCCCCCGGTGCGCACCTTGCCGGTATCTACGGAATGGCTAGAGGAGTCATCACCATCAGATGCGCTAATCCCCGAACGGCGCTCGCGGCGCTCACGGAAGAACTCGCGCAGCTTCTTCGTCTCAGTGCGGGCGTGCGAAATCTTGCGCAGGAACTCGTCGATGTCCTTATCCTTGCGCAGGAAGCTCACCGACTTCTGCCAGGCTTCACCCCACGACCGGGGGATGCGCTCAGACTCCTTGAACTTTTGGCGCAGTCGCTCGAACTCGTCTCCGAAGCGCTGGCTCCACGGTCGGTGGTCGTCCTTACCGGCGTCCACCAGCTTGTCGTACTTCTCCACCGTCTCCTGGATACGGATACGCAAGGGCTTGCGCTCTTTGGTCGCCTTCTTGAGGCGCTTTTCCAAGTGGTCGAAGTCCGCCTCCAGCGGCAGCTTGATTGAACGGTTGCGGGTGCTCTCGTTCAGGCTTTTCTCTAGGTCGCGGGAGTCCGCCTCGGTCTTGACCTTCACGCCGCGGTCGCGGGTGCTTCGGCGCAGACTGCGCTCCAGGTCGTCCGAGTCGCCCACCATATGAACACGCACGCCTCGGTCGCGGGTGCCTTCATCCAGGCTCTTCTGCAGGTCGGCGGGGTCTGCCTTCACGTGGACGGTCGAGGTGCGGTCCTCTGCCGCCTCGTCCAGCTTGCGCTTGGCCTCCGACGTATCGGCATCCACCTGAATCTTTGCGGTACCACCCAGCCCAGATAGCTGAGCCTTGATGCGCTGTAGCGCCTGCCGGTTCAGCACCGGGGTAACCTCGATGCGCATCAGCTTCTCCGCATCGCGCTTCGCCTTCATCAGCTCGGGGCGAAGCTTGCGGTTGAATCCCGAGGCATCCGGCAGGACACGGATGTGTACCTTGCCCGCCTCAAAACTTCCGAGAGCCATATATCCTCCTTACTCTCATACACAGGCGAGCCCGCCGCCAACCTGTAGAGGTTAGGCTGCGGGCTCGTCATCTTCTTCGCCTCCGTAATAGTGCATCAGCAAATCAGAAGGCGTAGGCTTGCGTTTCTTCTTGACCAACTTATCCGGGGTGGGAACCTCGTCCCGCTCCATCGGGCTGGAGCCCTTGGGGGAGTTAGCCGAGTAGTACATTGCCTGGAACGACATCAGCCGCTCCAAAATCCACGTTAGGCGCTGCTCCGTAGGACCATAACCGAAGAGGGCGTCATACTGATCTCGCTCCTTTTCGGCCTCCGTCCTCAAGTCCGGGGGTTCCGGCATATCGCGCGCGTCCTGCAGGGCCTCGAAGCGTACCTCGTGCCGGAACATCGAGCGTGGCTCGAAGGTCAGACGCTTGAGGAGCGCACTTCCTATGTAGGCGGGCAGGCGCATTGCTTCCTCCTCTAGGTTGATGCCATAGAGTACGAGGAAGTCAGCCGCGAGGCTCGGCTCCCGTCGAGCGTAGCGAAGCAGCCTTAGTCGTTTCCCATTTCTGCAAAGTAGGCCATGAGCAGGTCGAGAACTTCGTTGTTGTTCTTCGCGACGGCGAAGGCCTCCCAATCTGCCAGACGCTCTGCCGAAATGAACTTCGATGCGTTTTCGTCCAGGAAGTCAGCCAGCGCGAACATCTGTGCCGACTGAGTGTCGTGCTCCAGCACGACGGAGAACGCGCCATAAAGTCGGAAGCTATCGCTAGTCTTTAGCTTCTCCAGCGGAATCAGCAGGTCGTGGCCGGGCAGTTCGAGGTAGCTCTTAGGCTCCTCGGCGGGTGCCGGGGTGTTCTCGGCAGCAGCGGCGAGCGCGATAGCGTCAGCCTGCTCGGGAGTGTTAAGCTCGGCCAGCTGGTCAGCGTAGGCCGGGGGGAGCTCGGGGTAAGTCTCGGTCATTATCGTCCTTCCGTAGAGATAAAGAAAATGGGAGCAGAGACGAATCTCTGCTCCCATTATTATAGCGTCTCCTGCCCGTAGAGGCGCTACATATTAGCCGCCAGGTGTGAGTACCGGAGACACGGGGTCGCCGCCCTCCAGTGCCACCACCGCGTTCGCGGTCACCGCAGAAGCGGAAGGCTTGATAAGGAAGCCTTCGTGCGAGCCGCCGGGGGTGAACACCTTAGTGATCTCCCTGAGGTGTTCGGTGGTGGGCTGTAGCATCTTGCCGGTGAAGTTGAGGGCCATCAGCGACTCCATCGAGACATCCGCGAGAGTACCGCCGCTGACCTTGACGCGAGGCCAGTACAGGCCGACGTTCTTACCGGCACCGGAGTAGATAATCAGAACCGGAAGCTCAAGCGAGTTGTCGCCCGAGCTGATGCCCTGAATAATCTGGGTGTTGGTGCCAGAGCCCTTAACAAGCTGGGACTCGTCCTTGCCGCCGCCGAACGCGATCTTGAGGGTGTTCTTATTGAGGGAGTGAACGGTGAAGGCGATAGAGAACGACTTACCGGAAGTAAGCGACTCCACGTTCTTCATCTCGGCAGTGTCCAGAACAGTCTCCTCGCCGCCGTCGGTGGTGACTGACGGGAGGCTCTCTCGCGAAGTCAGACCGATGGGGACGAAGCCAGTCGGATAGGTAGTAGCATCCTCAAACTTGAAGTTGCTAATATCCGGGAACGGGGTTGCCGGACCCTTAGTACCAACCAGGACAGTCGCCCAGTTCACGCCGACTACATCAGCCGGGTCGTAGTTCTTATGACGTGCCACAAGAACTCCTTTCTTGATAGTGTTTTAGCCAAGCCCGAAAAGCTCATCGAAGGTATGGATGAACTTCACCGAGAAGGAGCAGTCCACCTGCGCCCCGATGGTCGCCTTAATGGACGTGACCTTGAAATTCTCCACGGGCGCCTGCCACAGGGAGAAAGACCATCCGGTGAGGCCGCCAGCGGTTACCTGGTCCTTGACAGCCTGCCGTACCGCGCCGATAGCGCGAGAAGCGTGCTGCGTCGCTTCGTAAGAAGTCGGCGCGTACACGCGCAGTCGGAAGCTTCGGCGGGAGATACTCAGCATATCCTCCGCGTCCACCTCATCGAAGGAGGACATCATCTCGTGCTGCTGGATGTACCACTCGGGAAGCTCCCCGGAGCCCACATCTTTGATGACGTGGCCGGGGAACGCCAGGCTCAGCACGGTATGAAGCCACACCGCTGAGTTTACGGGTTCCATCACTTGCCCTTTCGCAGGACATCATGACGGAAGCCAGTGCCCTTGTTGATCTCGCGGCGTGCATCGCGCTTGTCCCAATCTGCCGGTCGCAGTGCAGGACGGGGACGGCGAAGCTTCTTCATTCCTACCACCTTTGCGGCGGCTCCGGTCAGGAAGAAGTGACCGCGCTGAAGCTCCGTAACTTCCTGCTCGCGTCCGTCCGAGAAGTGGATAACGTCCTTGCCGATACCCAGCTCCACGATGTGCGCCGCGTAGTGGTCATTGACCACCAGTCGGTCGTACACCGGGTACTGCTTGTGGCGACCCTTGCCGGTGTATCGGTCAGTCTTCACCTTGAAGTGATCGACATACGAATCACCGAGGCTCTTTCGATACGGCATCGCCGCGCGCCGTGCTTCGCGTCGGATGTCGTCAGCCACGTCATCCAGGATGGTGGTCTGGATGGACAACCGGCTACTGATGTGCCGTGCGTTCGAGTCATACAGCTCGATTCCGTCTCGTCGTGCCATTAGACCTTTCCTTCCAGGAACTTACGGTGAACATCATTTCCGCGATACAAAGAAACCTTATCGTGCTGGGTGTGTCGCCCCATACGAAACAGAACCTCGCGCGCGTTGATCTGGTAGACCAATGGCGGGCCGCCCGTTGGGGTTCGCACCCCAAGCACAGTGGTGTACTGGTTGGGATCGAACACCACCAGCGCGTCGATGGGGAAACCCTCGCGCAACTCCTCGGGGAGAGACTGGCGCGCCTTATCCCACGTGCCGGGTGGGGTCGTAATAACCGCCGTAGTCGCCAACGTTTCGCCGTAATACTCTTCACGGGTCGAGGCGGTACGGTTCAAGTTATCACTAGCGAGCGGCTGAACGTTGCCCCGGATGAGCAACGGCTTATCCGACCAGCCAATGCCGCCACCGCCGTCAGGCATCATCTTCTTGATTGCCGGGTACACCTTCACCACATGCCGGGGGTTGGTAACCAAGCTCATCAGCACCAACCCCCCGAGGATCCCCACCCCGAAGCGTAAGGCTCCGAGAGGGTGGTGCGGATGGTACCGAAGGCGGTACACCCGTCGATGCTGTTGCACTTGAGCGCCTTGAGCTCCAGGTCGGTGAACCACAGGTTCGCGCTCGACCACAGCGGGTCGCGCTCGTAGGCGTAGCTGGACTCTTCCTCCTTGCGGTACCCGGACATGTCGTTTCGCATGAAGCGACTGACCGAGTTGATAACCGCAGTCTTGATGTTCAGCTCATCGACTTCGCTCAGCGGTGCGTCAGATGCAAGCAAGCGGTCCACGCGAGGGCAGACTCCACGAAGGGTTGCGATAGCGGCCTTGATCTTTCCCTCGATAAGGTCGAGGGAACGAGCCAACGGCAAGTCGCCCAGCTCTAGCTCAACTTCTTCTCGGGTGATGACCAAATTAGCCACTACGCCTCCTCTACGGGTTCCTTCTTGGTACGCGGCTTTCGCGCCTTTGCCGGAGCGGGGATGTCCCCCTCGATCGCCTCTGGATTGGTGATGAGGGGGACCAGCTCGGCAGGGATCTCTTCGCCAGCCAGGATGAACCGACCAGCGATGAACAGGGTATCCGCTGCCTTAGCCACTAGAGGACCTTTGCGACGAAGGCCAGGTTGGGGTTGTAGAGCGCGGGCATAGCCAGTGCGTCAGCAACAACCTCAGTGACATACGGAATGGTGTCATTGGTGCGAACACCCGTAAAGATACCAGCGCCCTGAGTGGGGGTCCAGCCAAGCTTGACAGCGGAGGCGGTGGGACCCCAGAAGGTCGCGCCCATGTCGGTAGAGCCCTCAGACGGGAGCAGGTAGATACGATCCTCGTCAAGCACGCGCACGTCCACACCCTCCGGGTTACGAACGATGCGCTCGTACACGGTGATGGGGGGAAGACCGATGCCCTTGAGAGCTGCGTTCACAGCCTCCTGGCCGATGACGGTACCGCTTACCTGTCCAGCCAGAGTGCCGTACAGCTGCTTGAAGACCTGGTTGTTGCGAACCAGGTAATTGAGAATCTTCTGGGAGACGACGATAGCGCCCGGAACGGTGAAGTTCACCAGGCGGTATGCCTCAACGAACTCGCGCAGGTGGTCGAGCACCGGCGCGTTCGGGTCGCTCCACAGCTGGGTAGCGGTGACGGACATACGCGCGTCGCGACCCCAATCGTCCTCAATGGTCGTGCTGCTGGGGTAAAGCAGCGGGGTCTTGCCGGTGGTCAGTGCGCGACCACGCTGCCACTCCAGGGTTGCGTCCACGGCCTTGTAGACCGCCATAGCCGCATCCAGAATGTAATTCTCTGCCATCACCGACTCGCCCAGATGAGCCGCGAGAATCTGGTCTTCCGAGATAGCCACAGCGTGAGACAGGTTCGGCAGGTCGAAAGCCATCTTACGTGCCGCCTGAGTGGTGCCTCGGGTAGTCTCAGCGTCGATCGCGCGGTTGAAGGCCATACCCTGTCGGGACGGGGTGACCGCCGACAGCGACACGGATCGAGTGGGGACCGGGATCTCGGGGAGGAAGGAGGTCAGGTGACCGTCTGCTCGCTCCTTATCCAGGAACTCCTTCGCGAAATTGCGGACCGCGAGGGTCAGCTCGCGGGGGGTTACGGCATCATGCCAGATTTCTGCCATTATTCAGCGCCCTTCTCGTACAGGTAGATCAGCGGGGTCTTCTTGGTCTTGTCTACTTCGAGGGTCTTCTCCTCGCCGCCAACGATGACCTTCGGCAGGCGGTGGTGGTAGACAACACCGTGCATCAAGACAGCCACTTCCTGCTTGCCGGTGCCCGGCTTAGCGCTCTGATCCCAGATGACCAGCGCATCGGGGGTGTCGGTAGCAGCCTTGATGGGGGTAATGTTGCCGCTAGAGTCAATCTGAACGGGGTAGCCGGAGGGGATGCACTTGTACTTGGCAATCACCTCAGTGAAGTTTGCAGGGTCGAAGATCGCGGTCTGGCTGTGGTCGCGGGCCTTGCCCTCAAGCAGCCAGTTCAGACCCGACATGCGGTATTCCGCACGCTTAATTCGGGGCATGGTCGCCTCTTTCTTTATCTAGAGTTTCTTAATCATTTGCTCCGCAAGACGGCGCGCCGTTGCTTCCTCATCCCTTACGGAGGCAGAAGTAACCTGCGAGAAGTTCTGCGGGAGTCCAGGAGAAGCGGTAGCGGGGGCCGCGTCAGCAGGCACCAGACCGGAGATGTAGGCGTTCAGCTTTCCCGAATCCCACGAACCGTCCTCGGCGCGGAAGGCTTCTCGGTTGAGTCCTTCCTTGAGCGCTGCCAGATGCAATGCACCCGACGACTGAATAGCCTGGTTGAAGAGGTTGTCAAACTCCTTCTCCGCTACGTCAGCCTCTAGCGACGCGACCTTCGCCTGCAATGCTGCCAGCTGGTCAGTCGTGTCCGCGCTTGCACTCTGTGCTGCCAGTGCGTCTTCCAATTCCTTCACCTTTCGTGCCGAGTCCCTAGCGCGCTGCTCCCAGGTTCGAGAGTGCTGCTTCCAATCCGTGCCACCCTTAGAGGCTTCTTCCTTGCCGAGCTGTTCTCCGACCTGGGAGATGTCTACCGCCTTGGGCTCCGGTTCGATAGTGAAGTTTGCTTCGTTCTCCATGATTACCTTTCCGGTGTGCTCCCCTTTTCGGGGTTCTGGTCAAGCCAGCGGTCGATGACCTCGTGAACTTCCTGGGAGTCCCCACGCCCTCTTGCTCGGGAATGAAGAATCTCCCCCGGCGCACGCAGCTCTACCACTCGCGCCACGTGGTGCCTGCAAATGTAAAGCGCCCGGTCCGCCGGGTTCGTGAGGGTTCGGACCACCCACACATCCTGAGTGAGGGTGTGCATCCGATGCTCAAACGCTGTGCGGAGCCGCGCCGCCAACTTTTCGTCTCCGCGCGCAAACTCCTTGATTTTGTCCAAGTCTATGATAACATCGCCAGGCTTCGCGTGATACCGCACATAGGTGCTCTTTCCCGAAGCCGGGGCGCCTGTGACTAGCGTAATCATCCTGCCATCTTCTCCCAGTACTCCAGCGTCTTCTCCAGGTTGCTCTTGCGCGAGCGCGAGGCAGAACCACGGCGCGACTCCCACTCCCCGAGCTCACTGCGAGATTTGTTCAGACGGCGCACCATACGCTCCGGGTCGGACACCCGCGAGTAGCGCTGTGCGTCCTTCTCCGGCAGAGCGAACTTCTCGTCCCTCGGGGACAGCCCCGAAGCCGTGGAGCGGTCGTGCTTGCGCAGCACCGACCCCCACTCACCCGAGACGTATTCCTTGATACGAGTGTTCGACAAGTCGGACGCACCCGTGGAGCCCGCAATGCGATAGATAGCGTCCAGGTCTTCACGGTTCAGGTGCAAGCCGGGGTCGTGCTCCTCAGTGATAGGCAGAACCTCGCACTGGCACCCGGTGTGCAGGGGGTACAGCTCGCCAGTGGAATATATACGGTTCGCCGCCACCAGGCACAGGCCACAGGTACCCGTCTTGGAGCGCTCCGGGTGGATGATGCGCCGGTAACCGATCACGCCCTGTGGGGCCGCAGACTGCAAGATGCGGGAGGCGCGCTCGCGCTGAGCCATTTTGATGTCCGCCTCAGCCAGCTCACGCACTCGCCCGAGCGCGCGAAACTTCGCCTCGGCAGGGCTCGCCCCTTCCTGTCGTGCCTTGCGGTAGACGAAAACCGGGCGCGCCCACACTTCCTCTGGAATCTTGTTCTGGCGCGGGTACAGCTCACGATCTGCAGGCGGCACGCCGTCAGGGAACCGGCGGCCTAGCGCGCGCAACACAACCTCCTGGTATGCGTCCTCCTCCTGGCGAGCGCGCACCAGCGTTTCCTCCACGGCATCCACCGAATCACGAATCAGCTCAGCTGTTCCCGCGTCGCTGAAATCCGTGTGTGACTCCCACAGATTGAAGAGCCAGCGCACGAGCGCATCCACCAGGGAGCGGGTGCGCGCGGACTTTCCGTTGGCGACATCTCCCATCGTGGTCATGGTTATGCGCCCGTCTTCGAGATGCGGTTAGCGTCGGGGGAGAAGTTCACCGCAGTGTCCACAACCTCAGTGCTGCTTGCCGGTGACTCCTCCTTGCCGGGGGTAACCTCGGGGTACGGGTTCTCCAGCGGCGCGACGTTGGAAGAGAGCGTGTCGATGAGCTTGCCCACGCCCACCTCGCGCATTGTCTCTTCAACCTCGTCGGGGGTGAAGCCGCCGAACTTGCGCAGGGCAGTGTCCAGCGGGATACCCGCTCCGGTGGCCGCGGCGATAGCTGTTGCGCGCTCCAGCTGGGACGGACGGCGCGGGTCCACCCACTCGATGCGCATCTGAGCACGGTCTGCACGCTCCGTCTCACCGCGCGCAACCAGCGCATCCGAGATCAAGCGCTTCAACGTCTCAGTGAACAGGTCTTCAAGTTCCTCGATGTCGAACGCCAGGAGCTCACGCTGTGCGGAGGCACCCTCACTCGATGCGTTCACCGAGTCAGAGCTCAGCATGAACAGCGGAGTACGGGACTCACCGGCCAGGTTGCGCAGCTCGTCCTGCAACGCCTCCTGCATCGGGGAGGTGTCCACCGTAGAGGACTCCCAGAACTTCGCGCCCTTGGGCAGGAACCACAGCGAACCAGGGGCGTTGTCCAACTTAACCTCCCTGTAGTCGATGGGGTTGCCACTATCATCAGTCAAGGGCGCGTCGAGAACGATCTGCTGCTTGAACGCCTGAGTCGCGAAGATGACACTGCGTTGCAGAAGAATCTGGTTGATACGAAGCATCGACGCCTCGTGCTTCTTGAGCAAACCTCGGTCATAGGCAAACTCGTAGACCGGCACGCCCTCAGTCCCAGTGGGGGAAGGCTCTCCGAGGTCCCATCGGTCCGCGAGCATCGACCACCCCTTAGCGTCCTCCTTGGCGAACATACCAGGCTGGAACGCACCGCCGTTCTTCGCCTCATAGATAGCGTTCGGAAGCGCGCACAATCCGGTAGAGGAGCGCGCCTCTCGGACGTACCCAGGGCGCGCCAGTAGCAGAACATTCTCCTGAGTCATCTCATCGACATAGACCGTCATCGCTGCCGCCACGTTACCGAACGAATCGGTCACGCACACAGTGTTCAACGGGGAGGAGTGCATCATGCCTCCCACCGTCGATACGATGTAGCCCTTGCCAGTGACCAGCGCATCGCGCCACGCCAGGCGTAGCTTCACGTTCAAGTTCTGCTCGCGCAGTAGCTCGGCCACCACGTCATCCCCGTTCGGGGAGTCGTCCGCAGTAGTACGCGCGCCGCTCAATCGCATACGAGGCAGACGTGCGTCCACCAGCAGGGACGCCAGGTTCATACGGGACAGCTTCACCAGGCGCTTGTACGCCGCCGCCGTCTTATCATCAACCATCGCGTCCAGGTCGGGCATGGGCGCGTTACCGAAATACCATTCCAGCATCCGGTACACGTGCGGGGTGCGCGCGGCCATGATGGTGCCGAGGCGGTTCATCCACCAGGCATCCGAGCCGGGCTCACCGATGAGGTCGCTTGAAATCAGCAAATCTTCTTCTCCTATCGAATACGCATCGGCTGCATGACACCGCGCGTCTGGTCTGCTCCCGTACCCTTAGCCAGCACTCGCAGTCGTGACTGGTGCGCCAACATCAGGGCATACGCCGCGTCAATCTTGCGGGCACTGCTCGGGGATTCCTTATACAGAATTTTACCCGCGCGCGTCTCGCGGTACACCGCGTTCAGGATGTGGCGGCTCAGGTCGGACGAGCCGGTAATCATTACTTCCTTCTCGATGATCGCAACACGGAGGGCCTGGGTCGCCGCGGCCACCGCGGAGAGCTGGTTACCACGCCACATCATCGAACCATAGCGGGGAGGTAACTTCGTCCTGGTGCTGAGCTGCTGGCGCTCCACGCGCCGGGTGGAAATAAGGTTCTCCCACTCAGCCGTAGCAGTCTCCCAGCCGGAGGGGTCGAAGAGCGCGTCCACCACATCGAACGACCGGATGGTCTGGCGCATTACCGCGTCAATCTCCTGGCGCGGAGGCTCCCAGTCACGACCCTCTGCAGAGTCCGGCTGTTCCCAGATGCGCACCGCCCAGGATAGACCGTCCGAGACGCGCATCGCCACGATCGCGGTCGCGTCCGTGATGCCCTTGCTTCGACCCCACGAGCCGTCGAAGCCTAGCACAATCTCGTCGCGCGCCGAGGGGGGTTGGATGCCCGCCGCCTTTAGGTCGTAGAAGGTAGCGGCGGCAAGCTGGCTCATGTCCAGGAAGGCATCTGCAGCGGCGTGAGGCTTGTTGCCGAAATACCTAGCCGCGTCCGAGAGCGTCGTCGCCGGGTCGAACACATCATCGAGTACACCGTTGATGTTCACCCAGCCGCCGGGGTACGGCGAGCCGTCCACGCCGCAGGGGGGAGTGTGGATGCGGCACCCGTGCGCAGACTTGAGCGAGTCGCCGTAGGCATGTTCCAGACCGGCAATGACGCTGTTCGGATCATCCAGGTCTGGCGCCCCCCAATCCCTCGTGTCGTAGAGGATGCTGTCTCGGAACGAGTCACCAGCGATAGCCTTCTGGTATGCCTCCCACGTCAGCTCCGCGAAGGAGCCAGCGCCGGGCACGAAGGCGTTAGGAGCCTCAAGCAACGTGCCGTCCGTCTTAGACATGTTTCGCTTCGCCACTGCGCCCAGTTCCACACCGCCGTTATTCGGTAGCCATGTCTCGGTCTGGTCGGCAATCGTGAAGACCTGCGGGGTACCTTCAAAGCTGGCTGCGCTCGCCGTGCGCGGTTTAATCATGCCGTTGTACGGGAGCAAGATACGAGTCTCCATGACCTCCAAGCCGGGGTAGTACGCGGCCAGGTGGTCTGTACCCATCATTTCTTTCATCGGCTCGAAGGCGTTACGGGTCTGGTCTTCTGACACCGCCAACAACGAGATCTCGACCTTGCGCTCTGCGTTCCAGGGTGCGCCTACGGGTCGCCCGTTAGCGTCCCAGCCAGCGAAGCGGCAATTGCCCAGCGCCTCGAACGCGGCAATCGCGGAGAGGAAGGGCGACTTACCCCATCCCTTCGGTCGCTGGATGACGCCTCGGCGGTACTTGCGCTGACCTGTGATGGGGTCCAGCTGATACCACTTGAGCAGGAACTCCGCCTGCTCGCGCGTCGGGGAGAAGGGCTCGTACCGGGTGACCGTCGGACGTGCGAGGAACTGGGTCATCCAGTGGATCGCCTCGAAGCCCAGGGTGGGCAACTCGCCGGGGTACTCCGGCTTGAAGCCTGCGGCCACAGGCGCGTTACCGAAGATGTCCACTACTTGCCCTCCAGTCGCAAGCCGTCGTAGGTGCGGGAGGGGCTACCTAGTGCGGGCGGCAGTTGCGGTCGCGAAGCATCCACGCGCTGCTGCATCTCGGCAGCGGTCAGCAGCTCGATGTTCATACCGAGCATAGCCTTGGGAGTCAGGCCGTAGTCCTTCGCGTGGGAGGTGTAGACCTCGGAGGCGCGGGTCGAGGGCTGCCCGTTGATGAGCTTCGTAATGGCCTCGTTATAGGGCACGGCGAGGGACAGCGCCGCGGAATACCACTGCGCGCTGGTCATCGTCTGGAACGTGGGGTGCTCAGGAAGCGACTCCCAGAACTCAATGGTCGGGGGTAGCCACTCAACGTTAGGCGAGATCTGCTCCAGGCTCGGCTGCTCTGCGGGGTCGATGACAACGGGGGTTGCCTTCGCCACCTCGAACTTACCGCGACGGCTTCGGTTGTTTCCTGCTCCTCCCATTTCGGGCACCTTTCTGTGAACTGTGCGGGCGGGGTCCCGCACAGTCTCAAGTATAGCGGTGTGCTAGAATCGCACCGGGACCCCCACCGTATCCTCCTCGGGGCAAAAGGAGGATACGGTGGGGGTCCTTTTGTTTTACCGAACACATCTTCTGGTGTCCCAGCTCACGTAGAACACATGTTCGCCCTCGTACTTTTTCTACGGTTCAGAGGTCGAGCGACAGAACCCGGCGGAGCGAAAAGTGGCTGCTAATGGGATACCCCCCGCCCCCTCGCACCTAAACGCACGCATACACACGCACACGCATTAACGCGCGCTCACACGCACGCTTACACACGTATGCACACCCTCATACACGCATACGCACATACTCGCACTAACGCGCGCTTACTCACTCATACACACATGTACACATACACACATACACATACATGCACACATACACACATACATACACATATACATACACACATACACGTACACGCACCAAACTACACAATGTGTGCAATGCCACACTACTACCCCTAGCACACCGCCATAGCAACGTGTTACACTACGCGCGCCCGCGTGCGCCTTATGTAAAAGAGCTAACAAACGTGATGCACTTCACATCAAAATGGTTTGACAAGTTGAGAAAAGATGTGCTCTAATAGTCACATAGCCGAAAACAACCGGCTAGGAAAAAATATCTAGCTTAGCTTGACAAGTTGTGAAGCGCTTGCTACGATATTCATATCAACTTAATAACGGCTGTCGAGGGCGAAAGCCCGCCGGTAAATCGAGGGCGTATTTATACGCCTAGCTACGCCAAAAGACCCAAAGGGTGAGGCTAACAAGAAAGCGCTCAGGGACAAGTGTACCCTGTGGAAAACCGTAATACGGCTTGACAAACTGTTAAGAAGCTGATATACTAAATACGAACGGGAAAAACCCCGGTCGAAATAATTTCAGAATGAAGGATTTGACAAGTTGTTCAGAACCTGATATACTGGAAACACACAAGGCACATAGCCGAAATTGATGTTTGATAACGGAATAGTGTAATGGGAAAAGGTAAAAGTATCCCTAGCTGTTGGAGCGCCTGCGTAGCGGGTGCGAGGTTCGAGCCCTCGCTAGGGAACGTTTCGACCCCTAGTCGAACTTTCTAACCCCTATCGAAAGGACTTCTAATGTCCACTTCTAAGACCTTTACCTACCCCGTAACCGTCGTTGCTTATCGCGACCCGAAATACGCGGGGGGGCGTTGCAGAGCTGTACGTGAACAACCGCTATTGCGACTGGACTACTCTGTTTGACTTCAACCTGGACATGTCTAACCGTAAGGCGCTGGAAGAGAATAACGGTGACCTTATCGAAATGCTGGATTTTGACGAAGACGGCGAAATTGAAGACGTGAAGCCGGGTCGTGAAGATGACTTCTTCGATTGGGCGTTTGCTGACCTTGTGGAAGGCGGCTATGTCCTAGACACTGGTCTATACTTTGACGCTTCGCTACGCCATGCCTTCGGTGAAAATGTCAGCTCTAACCTTGGTGAAAGCTGTGACTATTGGGTCAAGGCTGAGAACGGCGTCCACTTTGCCCACTTCACCCTAGAATCACCGGAACCCTTGGAGTTCAAGGGCGAAAAGATTCGACACTACACCACTTACCCCCGTCCTGCATAGCCAGGACAGCCCGCCCTAGATGGGATACGCGCCGGTGCAACTCCGGCGGCGGGTACGCACGCTATCCCTAGTAGCGTATTCATACCTCATACCGAAAGGAAACCCCTATGAGCTTTACTGAAACTACCCGGGACATACCCATGTATCTAGCGTGCGACCGCTTTAATGAGAGAGTCGGGTTGTACCGCAAAGATTACGGGTGGTTCACCCCCGCTATCGCCTCCGGGTGTGAGCGCAATGCTAACGCATACACCGCCGTACTAGCGTGTAATGAAGACGATCTTTTGCGCCTCGCTAACTGGGAGCTCAAAACGCGCCGTACTGTACCCTCTGAGCTGCGCCGTGAAGTAGGCGGCGGTATCGTCAAGTTCACGGCGATACGCCCCGACCCTAACGGTGAGCCTACTCTAACCCCGCTTGGTTTGGGCTATCCCGTACTCGCTACCGCTACGGTGCGCACCTACAACTAACCGCCGGTACACCCGGTAGCCCCGCTACGGTTAGCGGTGGTGTGGTTCGACTCCACACCGGGGCACTCACGCTACCCCTAGTAGCGTATTCATACCCCTACTGGAAGGAAACCCCTATGTCCACCCCTACCTATACCTACCCCGTAATCGTCAAGTTGAGCCGTGAACAAGTCAAGCGCGACCCTAACCCGCGTGTGCTACGTTTCGCTACTCAGTTCATACGTCGGATTTATGTAAGCGGTGAATGGATTAGTGTTGGCGTCTTCGACCAATTCTTCACCAAGGCGGGCGTTACTGTACGCAAGCACACCGCAAAGCGTGTTGGGCTTCCTGATGACCTAATCGACATGCTGAACTTCGTCGGTTTCGAGGGCTGGCAAGAAGGTGTTAAGCCGTCACGCGCTGATGACTTCTTCGATTATATTGTTGCCGACCTCAAAAAGGGCGGTACCGTAGCCCCGGTTGTGAACGACCTCAGGGACTCTATCCGCCGCAACTTCGGTAAGCGCGTATCAACCACCATTGGCGAGAGTTGCCACTATTGGTCTGTGGACGGCGACGGCAACCACTTCTTCCACTTCCACCTAACCTCAGAAAAGCCGCTCAAGCTCGGCGGTAAACCCCTAACCCCCGGTGTCTGGGCGTAAAACCCTGGACAGCCCGCCCGTAGTGGCTTTGCGCCGGTGCAAATCCGGCGGCGGGTACTAGCGCACCCTAGCGCACCAAACCCCCTACTGGAAGGAAATTATCATGTTCGATATCTCTTACCGTCCCACTGATGACGGGTTGGTACCGCGCCTTGAGTTCGACGTAATCCTGGCGGTGTACTGTGACTACAACCGTATCGGGTACTGCGATTACCCTGTGTGGAACCTGCTACTCCGAAAGGACATGCGCTGTGATGCTATCTACAACATTATCGAGCCGGTCGAGTACCACAGCGGCAACGGCACCCAAGAGTTCAATGACTTCGACTTCGACAACATCTACGGTAGCGAGGTGAAACCGCCCGCCGCCTTTGAACAGTTCTTCGAGAACTTCGGGGTGTGGCAAGACGGCGACCCGGACTATGAAGAACCCCGTGAACTTATTGGCGTAGACCCGGATAACCTCGTCCATAACGAAGATGGCAAGCCCGCGGTCTTCTGGGAAGAATTTACGGACGCCGTAATGTCCAGCCGTGAGTTCAAGGGCGCCTTGGAATGGGGCGTACAGGAAAAAATCAACGACCTGTTCGACGCTCATCAAGAATGGAACCTTGAGATTACCGGGGCGTGCCCTGACGAGCTCAAGCCCTGGAACACTGACCACGGCGAAGTGTTCTTCACGGCGAAGTGTTCTTCACGGCGAAAATCTACCGTGAATACCCCGTAGTGAAGCCGTACTCTCACTACAGCCCGGACGGTCATACCCGGTGGTTCGACTCCACCGGCGGGCGCTCGCGCTATCCCTGGCGCTTATGTAACCCCTACTGGAAGGAACCTATCATGTCCTACGTTGCACCTCATGCTGACTTCCGCGCGGCGATACTTGCCGCCGCTGAGTCCGGCGACCTCAAGAAAGCGCTAGACCGCTGGCGCTTGCACAACCTGGCGGTGGTGTTTGTCCGCGATAACAAGTGGACGGCTACCCGTACCTTTGGCATCACCTTTGAACAGCACCGTCGCTTTATGGGTGTGCTGGATACCTTGGGTCTCACCCACCCTACGAAGTTCCGCCGCTCTGAGGCGCGCGAGCTGTACACCTTTACCACCGGTATCGGATACGACCTTGTCGAGTTCGACCTATTGGGTGGTACCGGCGACGGCGCGGTACGCAAGGCGTTCAGTGATGCTGGATTGGAGATTGACTAATGACTAACGAGCTTCCTACTATCCCCCCGTCCCGTGTCGAGGGCTTCCGTAAGGCTGTAGCTGCTTTGGCGCGTGCCGGGGTTGTACCTAAGGTACGCCTGCTGTCCTCGACGTACCGTCTACCGAACAGCGACGGTACCTACGGCGAACTGCACAAGACCAAGTACTACGCGGTTATCGTCTGGCACTATGAGGGAGACGGCGGCGAAATTTCAGAGTCCTATGTGCGCGATTGGGTACCGGAAGACCTGGCACCTGACATTGACGTGCTGTTTATCCACGGCGCACAGGAATACGAACCCGACCCGGAACCATACGTAGGCGACTCTCTGTTCGGGTTGAAGCTGAAACTTGATGCCTTCGCGTTGCGTTGTGACAGCTGGACGTCCGCCCTGTTCGGTGCGCCCCTTGAAGAGATTGACCGTTGCGTTGAGATTATGAATAAGGACGGCGAAGAGATTTGTCAGTGCTAGAAAGGACTTACCAAATGGATTTTCTACCCGCTCTTGTGTTCATTGCCGCTGTGGTGGTGATGATAATAGCTGGCGGTCTGTTCCTGATGCTTCTACGACAGCAGAAAGAGCTGGAACACCTGCACGCTGAGCTGTACGCCTGGCGAAAGTTTGGCGACACCGTTGAAGTCATTGACACCCCGGTACCGGCGGCTGTTGCACCCCCCGAACCGCCGGTACGCAAGCCCCGCCCTATCCCCGAAGGATTGGAGGTGATTCACCCCGCCGTGACCAAGTAATGCACCGCACATAACCGATAAATAACTTCCAGTATCCCCGCCACGGTTGGCATGGCATGGTTCGACTCCATGCCGGGGAACTAGCGCCCCTGTAGTGAGCGGCGCTCCACTGTAACCCCTAGTTGAAAGGACTCACCATGTCCACCTCATACGGTCTTGGCTTTGAGCCGTTCCCGCTTCTGCTCGATTATGAGCTGTGCGACCACCTGATGTTGCGTGCCGTCGGTACGGAGACTCCGCTTTACCTGGGCTCCCACATGAACGGCGAAATTTCAGAGATGAACGAACGCCTGGAAGAGTACGAAGAAGCCGGGCACAGCGACGAGGACGTGTACGCGGAAGAGCTGCGCCTGTGGCGTGAGCTGTGCTCTCGACTTATCGGCGGCGAAAGCGACTGTTGCGAGGCTATGTCCCGCTTCTATGACAGCCTGATTATCGATTACTCGACCGACGAAACGGCGCGTGAATGGCTCCAGAGCAAGGGGCTACACCTGCCCCTGGTACCCATCAGCGAAGAGCCGGACAGCAACGAGTCTGCCCTCCCCGACTTCGCGCCGGAGCTGAGCGACGATTACCTAAGCCAGCTACGCGACCTGTTCTGGCTGTACCCCGGCTTCACCGAAGACGGAAAGCCCTGTGTCTGGGTAAACCCCGGCAACTGGCGTATGGTGCAGGTGGTACTTATGGCAGAAAGCATTTACAACCCGGCGCTCCTCCTGATGCTTGCGTGGGACTGGGACAGCGGAAGCTTCCAAGAAATGCTCCCCGAAGTGTCCGCCGAAGCCCGCGATGACTGGATTATCGACGGCTACCTCGACCGCGCCGTAGTATCCTACGGCTTCCGCCGTGAGATTGAGTACCGCCTCCCCGAAGAGACTCGCGCCGAGCTGGAGCGCGGACTTATCCGCTCCGAGGTCTACGGCGAGAACGTGAAGCTTGGGCACCGAGTTACCGTGCTGGACTACAGCGCCGAATACAACGGCATGGTATGCAAGGTAGGCCTCGACCTTGGCTAAGCTGAAGTACGCCGTCATTGAGCTCCGCATCCCGTGGTTTGAGGGAGAGTTCGCGGACCTGCCCGTGGAGACCACAACCTACGTGGGCACCAGGGTGACCAAGCACGACGGCGAGCTGACCCTCTGCGACGGACTCGACACCGCCATGTTCGACGGTACCCCCCTCCACAACCGCGTCGAGCGAGCCGAAGGCACCGCACCGGACGACTGCGATAACTTCTCCCACTTCACCACTGGCGAGCATATCCCCGCACTCCAGAACGCCCTGCTGTGGGCACTTCACGACTGGGGAACGTGGGTATGGTACCCCGACGACCTCGAGCGCGAGCTTATCCGCTCTCTGCCCGGCTACACGAACGACGTTGCCGGAACCTACGACCCGTGGGGCGACGCCCCGTGGGAGCGCATCTCATCGGCCCGTGAGGACGGCGTGCTCGTCTATACCTACCGCCGAATCGACCCCTAGGAAGGAACCCTAATGCCCGACTTTACCCTCTACAACGCCTCCGACTTCCACGACTTCACGCCGGAAGATATCCAGAGCGAGTTTTCCGAAATGCTCGGTCGCCCGCAGGTGGTGATGCCCGAGGATACAGGAGATGCCACCTACTACTCGCGAGAAGACATCTTCGCCGCCTGCCTTGGCGTGTCAGACGGAAAGCGCCAGGCACCCATGCTTGCCTTCGGTGGTTCCGCCGCCTCTCCACGCTTGGTCTTTGCCCAGCTAATCCCGGTGGACGTGAGCCTCGGGGCTACCGCCATTCACCCTAGCCACATGTCATACCGACTCCGCGCCGGGGGCGCGAACCTCGGCAACGCCCGACACGGGGGTGTAACTACTGGAATTACGTGTAGCTCCCTGTACAACGCCGAGGTTGCCATGTTCGACCTGGAAGGCACCTACCACATTGTTGAGTACGCCTACGTATCCGGCGGCGAAGCCGCTTCGCCTGGCTGGGACGGCTACGACTCGCCGCTTGCCGATGGCTCCTACGTCCTGCTGGAACAGACCGGCACCCTCTACTAGAGAAAGGAACCCACATCATGACCGTAAAATACTTCGACGCTTGGCGCTTCACCGACGATACCCCCGATGTGGCGTACTCCCCCTACCTCGCCGCCTTCGGGCGACCTGATATTCTGCTGGCAGCGCTGGAAGCTAAGCCGCTGTACGCCACTGCCGACGAGATTCTAACCGCAATGCTGGCGGTACGTGGCACCAGCGACACCAACCTACCGCTGGCACTGGGCGAAGACCCCGACTCCCCCGAGCTGTTCCTCGCCTCCCTCACCCCCTACGGACTCGACCTTCTCTCCGGTGAGCGCGCCCTGTGGCTCCACCTGGATAACTCCGCAGGCAACCTCGGCAACGTCAAGGTACGCGGCGGGGTGGACGCAGACTCGATCCTTGATGGCGAGCTGTCCGACCTGCCCTATCGTGGGCACTACCGCATCTGCCGCTACGTCGAAAGCGATGGCGACGAGGCGACCATTGCAGGCGGTGCCACCGTGAAGACTCGCTTACCCTTCGGTAGCTTCGTTCTGGTGGAACGAGTCGCGAAGCAGGTGGGTTAGGCGTGATTGACTGGCTCAATGAGTTCAGCTTTGAGGCTTTCGCCCGGCTCATTCACCCGCTCGTGGTGCTGGCTGTGCTCGCGGCTATCAATGGAGCGGGCGGGTACTGGGCAATCGGGGGCGCACCTGACTACGAAGAGTCATACGATTACGGAGCCTCCACCGCGGGTTTCGTATTCCTAATGCTCCTCTTAGACACTGGGGCTGTCCTCCTCTGCAACTGGTGGTGGTGGTGCTGGGGCACCGAGTGGTCAGACGGCATGGGTCTGCTGACTATCTTCCACAGCATCGCCCTGCCCGGCTCTCTGCTCGGGGGCTACCTACTCTACCCCACCACGAAGGGAGACTGACCGTGGGCTACCTCGGATTCCTCCTCGCACTACTGACCAACCGATAAGGAACACATCATGACCGAACAGAAATACCGCTTGACGGTGAACACCCTCAAGTACGAAGACCCCTGGGTTTTCGACGGCACCCTGGAAGACATCATCGAACAGCTGGAACGGGTACACGGTGACCAGAACGACCCTCTTGAGTGGGCAAGCGAAGCCGGGGTAGCCCTCCCCTACCCCGAAGATGAAGAGTTCGGACGGCTCCCCCTGTACCGCTACTGGGCAGACGAGCCACACACCTACCGAACCATCGTGCCGGAGCCTACCTGCGGCACCGTATGCGAGTTCGCCTACCAGGTGCTCAACAACGAAATGCTAGGTATCAAGACCTGGAAACACCTCATCGACATCGACCGATTGGAGGATAACTAATGGGCTTCGTAGCCGAAGACCTCAGCTCCACCTACCACGAGCGTTACCAGTGGTGCACCGCCTACCTGAACGGGCTGTTCGACCTCAAGACCAACCCGGAGCGGTACGCAGACCCCGAAATCTTGGGTGAGCACCTTCAGCTCATGGTAAACACCGGAGCACGAGACGAACGGGCTAAGACCGCGCTACCCAACAGCTCCTACCACTGCCGCCGAGTAACTGCCGACGTAGCCGCGAGCCGCGTCCCTGGTTACCTCAAAGGCTCCGTCCCCGCGCGACCCCTTGGCGATGCGTCGCACGCGGTGCTCGTGAACGACCTCGCAACCCTCGTACTGTCAGCGGTAGACCGCGTGGACTTCGCTGTCCTTGCTTACCGCAACGAAAGGAACAACTAATGACCCGCACCTACACCAACCGCGCCGACGCTATCCAGCGCGAAATCATCGACCCCCTGTCCGCATCCGAGTTCCCGCTCACCGACTGGGACATCGACGCTATCGCAGATGAAGTACTCGGCGGTCACGAAGAAGGCTACGCCTGCCGCGTCTCGGTAGACGAGTTCTGGAACATCGTCCGTAAGCACGACCGCACCCAGCAGTAATTGAAAGGAATTGAACAAATGCCCCGCAACCTGACCTACGAGAACCTTGACGGCATCACCCGCTCCATGAGCGACCTGACTAAGCGCCTCGAAGCTATGCGCGAAGAGGCAAAGTACGAAAGCGCCCCGGCCTTCGACCCCCTCGACCCGTTGAATGAGATCTTGCCTAGCGACTGCCACCCTTACGGCACCAGCACCGCCGGTAACTACCAAGCAGACCGCTACCTTGCACGCACCAAGACGCCCCGCACCATCCGCAATCTCCTGCGGGCATACGCCCACACGGAACCCAAGCGCGAATGGCTTTCCATCGAGTCGGCGGTCGTAGGTACAAAATACACCCTCCTCCGAGTGCTGGAGGCTAGTACCACCTCCCCCAACGGCACCCTCTACAGCCCCGTGAAATACACTATGGCGTTCCCCCTTGCGAGCTTCAACCGAGTCCACTCGGTTGCCGGGTGGACTTTCTCGGACAAGTACAAGGTGCTTGAATCCTTCGACGTGGGCGGAGATACGTACCTCATCGCACTCATCCTTCCCTAACACCCTACTGAAAGGAAACCAAATGACCGACACCAAAGAGTACCCCCGCTACAAATTGCAGAGCTGGGTGACCAGCTGGATTACCGACCCCTGGGTCTGGGACGGGGACAAAGAAGAAACCGAAAGGAACTAACCAATGACTGAACCCCTGTACGACCCGGAGGATTTTGAAGCGCACTGCTTCTCACTAGCCGTAGCGCTCAGGAAAGTAGCCGCCGCAGGCGACCTGCCCACTGATGCCGCAGACGACATCGCCCATGCCCTCATCCAACTTCCCTGCGTGGCGCGCATTAACCGCAACGCTCGCTCCCTCGGGTTTGAACCCCCGATTAAGTAACCCCCTAAGAAAGGAACTAACCAATGACCGAGAACAACCAGACCATGAGCCTGGAAGACATCACCCGCGCTCTGACCGAACTCGCCCGGCACGTCGAAGCTATCCGTGGCGATGAGACTGCGCCGGAGCTTGACCCGAACGACCCCCTGAACGAGATTATGGGGCCAGGGCAGGTAGCGACTGACTCTTCCTCCGTAACCGACTCTCGGGTACACATCCTCCTTGGGGAATCGAGCGAGCCCCGCACCCTCCGAAACCTGCTCAAGACGTACATGATGACGACCGACCCGGACAACTGGTACACCGTGCGCTCGCGCTCGACCTCCAAGTACTACCGCATCGTCCGTGTCTTCAACAGGTATGTCACCACCCCCGACGGCAGCTCCCAGCTCTGGACTTCTGGGTACGGAATCGACTTGCCGGTGCCTATCGAGGATCTGACCGCGGGCTGGTGTGTCGGCAACGCTTACAAGGTGCTGGAAGTCTTCGAGCTGGACAATAAGAAGTACGTCATCGCTGAGATTGACAACTCGTAACCACCGCACCCCCCTTATCCCCCGGCACTGGTACCCGTGCTGGTGCCGGGGGTATACCGAAAGGACTGATACTGGTGAGCTACGGCTACCTAGATAATCCTGTGCAAAGCCGCTTCGACTTCCTAAACACAGATGATAGACAATTCTTTGCCGCCGGTACACGGCTCCGGGAGTCGGGCGAACCCCTCACCGTCCGCAACTACCTCAAGGAGCTGCTGAACGCCCACAAGGGGCGCACCGTTGCGTACCGCAGGGGCGAATACGGAGACGTGTTCCGAATCCACCGTGGCATCCGCACCACCGTCTACGACGCGCACGACCGACCCCTAGAGTTCATCGACTTCCAAGATCCCTACCTCCGCGTCCCCGCGGACAAGCTACCCGAGCTCAAGGGCTGGTACACCGAATCCGGGCGCTACGTACTCGAAACGGGCGAAGTAGACGGCGAACCCTACATCATCTCAATGTATGAACTGCCATTTGATTGGGATAGGTACTAATGCTTAGCGCGCTCACCGACGAAGCCCACCTGCTCCTACTCAATGGGGCGCTGGTACTGGCGCTACTGCTTGCCAGCGCCCCGCCTGAACTCCTCATCCGCTAACCGAAAGGACACGACATGGACATCCCCGATAACGCCGACTGGCTCTTCGCCCTCTCTGATCTGCGCCGAACCTGGCTCGACACCGGCGACACCAAGCTCAAGTCCTGGCTCGACGGGGACTTGTCCAAGTTCGACTCCGCGCAGATCCAGAAAGCCTGCTACGAAGCCCTGGTGACTTTCTCACCCGACACCCCCAAAGCCCACCTCTACCGACGACTGATTGGAGCTGACCTCTACATGGCTACCGAGAACCCCGACATCACCAAGCTACAGGCCGACATCGCCAGCCTGCGCCTTGACCACGGCAAGGTCGTTGAAGGATGCAACCGACTCGAACGCGAGCGCAACCACAACCGCAACACCGCCGCCCGACTTCGGAAAGAGATTGAGGACTGGGCAGGCGAGCCGAGCGACCCGGAGGTGCACCGCCGCATCGTGCAGATGAAGAGCAACGAGGCCGCCGCAGACACTCTCGAAGAAGAGCTAGGGCGACAGCGCGACGTGCTGACCGACATCGAGCGCGTGCTCACCACCCAGGAGACGAACCTCAACGCCCTACTGGTCACCGAGCAGACCAACAGCCTACTCACCAAGACCGCCGAGCTGGTCGAGTCCGTCTCCGGCACCCGAGCCAAGCTCTCCGGCTCCGCACCCCTCCACTCCGACTCCAGACTCCTGGCCGAGGCACGCGGACGTAACGAAGTCGCCGCAGACCGACTGCTCGGTGGTGACCGGCAGGCAGAAGCCGAGCTCGACGCGCTCGCACTGGAAGCAGAAGCACGACAACTTATGAAGCGGGGGAAGTAATGGCAGGTCGTAACTGGATTACCGAAGAAGAGTTCGAGGTCGCTGTTGCGTACCTGCGAGTTCTCCTCCTCACCAACGTGGGGCGGGACAGGCAACGAATCCAGCCGAAAGTCCTGGAAGGTAACCCCTTAAATCGTGGCTACCTCCCCGCCTCCCTGGATTGGCGGCCTCCCTACCTCACCATCCGAAACGCCTTCCGACTAGAGGACCGGCCGCCACGCGACCAGGATTTCTCCTCCGCATCATACGATGTAGATTCACTTTCAGACCTATCCACCGGAACTTATGGGTGCCTCGTCCCCAGTGGTACCCACGGGCGCGGGGGGAGTATCTTCTTCGTCCCGGTAGGGCTGCTCGGGAGAGTACTTTGCGCGCTAGAGGCTGAGTACGGGTACACTCCCAGCAAGGGTGGGGTAACCGAAATCCCTTCCTGGGAGGAGTGCCAGAGGAAGGTAGGCACCACTATTACCAGGCTGAACCTCAAGGATTGGGATAGCCTAGACGCGGTGCTGGCAAAAGAACTGGGTGAGTACCCCGTGTGGGGTGATTTCTCGAATCCTAGCAAAGCTATCGAGCGCCAAGAACGCGCGGAGTGCGGGAAGAAGGTGGCCGTGCTAGTGCCACCGCTACCGAAAGTGTTCCGCTGGATGGATCCCGAGAAGTCTGAGCCTGAGAAGTCTGAGCCTGAGAAGTCTGAGCCTGAGAAGTCTGAGCCCGGTAGCAAGCGCCGCAACCTTTGGGGCTGGCTACTCGTAGTGGTGGCAACCCCGGCGTTCGCCGGTTGCTGCTACACCTACGCCACCACAAGCATGTTCGACCCGGTACGTGAGACGGTCTTCACCATCTCTACCGCCGTCTGCGGCGTCTGTCTAACCCTATGCCGCTTCTTCTGCGACGACCAAGACGAATGAAAGGAAACCACATGAACATCACATCCGAGCACGAAGCCTCCGAACACGACACCACCGACACCGAAACCCGCTGGGCCTGGGGGCTCTGGTCAGTCGCTGTACTGCTCGGGGTCGGTGCCTTCGGAACTTATCTCGTGCTAGGCCCAGGCAACCCCATCCCCGCATTTCTCTTCATTCTTGCTCTGCCGCCCGCTAGCACTAGCGTTGTCATAGGCGTAGTACCCAGCGACGAAGAAGCAGGGCTGTGAGCCAAACGAAAGGAAACCACATGACCACCACCTCCGAACACGATGAGCGCATCCGCGAGCTCAACGCCGACGACGCCTGGCTCTATGAGACACCCGGCGTAGCCACCTCACCCGTACCGAAGATGCCACCTATCAACCAGATTCGGTACACCTACCGACACGAGCCGACGGTTGCTCCGGCAACCCGCAGCAAGTACCCCGCCCTGCGATCCCTGCTGGCGTGGGTACCCCGACCGAACAAGAAGGAGAAGAACTCGTGACAGACATCTACACCGACGAACAACGCGAGCGCATCGCCGCTCAGATGCCTGCCGTCTGGGAAGACGCACTCAACAAGACCTGGAACCTGAGCCCCGACTCACCCGATGAGGACTGGGACGCCGCCCGCTGGAGCATCGACAAGCTCACCACCCTCCCGGCAGGTGTACACGAGATGGACCCCATCCGTAGCATGTGGCTCTTCTCGGCAATGTGTATGGTCGAGATGCACGCCGAGCAGTTCCACCACAAGCTACAATCCGAGGTCGTGTACCACCTCATCGCCGCCCTCATCTGCAGCGAGTGGGCGGGGCGCGTCCGAGAACTACGACGCGCGCACCACAGGCTTGAGAAGTGGCGTGACACCCTACGAAAGGAAGAAGACTGATGACCTACATGTACACCGACGAGAACCGTGAATACATGGCCGCGATGCTTCCCGACGAGTGGCGCGACACCTTCCGTGCCGTTTGGGACCTGCGCCCCGAGGCTCACTTCCTAGACGTGATTCAAGTCCGTGCTGGAATCACCGCTCTTACCCTGAGTCAGCACGAGGTAGACGACGAGCACGTAGCCGACCTGCGTTTCAGCGCCGCAATGGTAACGATGAACGCCGAGGAGTTCCACAGCACCGAGCACGCCCTGGCCTGCTCCCGCATCCTCACCGCAGCAGCGAGTGACATCCCCGCCGTGCGCCGACGCTTGCTCCAAGAAGCCCACCACTATCTTGTCGGGTGGGACAGCACCCGAAACCAGAAAGGATAACCAATGACCACCAAGTACGACCGCAACACCATCGTTCCGTTCGGCAAGCTGAAAGATTTCGGCAAGATTGACCCGGAACCGCGCGAGCGCATGGAGGCAATCATCGACCCGGAGCTGCTGACGCTGACCGAAGAAGAAGCCGACCAGCGCGAGTACCCGCTCCACGCTTACACCCGAGCCGCGGCACTCACCCGCTTCGGGTACGCCTCCGTCTACCCCGGTGACGACTACGACGAGGTGCCTATCCGAGAAGCCTGCTACGGCCCGGCGGAAGACGGCAAGCTGCTTCTTCGCGTACTACAGACCAGCTACACTGGTCGAGCTCCCCTCGAGTGCGCCGAGGATGTGAACAAGCTCCTCGGGCTAGACGTCAGCACCCCCGGTGGCAGCTACAGCCGAGAGATCATCGACGTCTACCAGGCCCCCCGCTCCAACCGCTTCTACGTAGCACTCGCCCGGAAGGAGGACTAATGGCGGGGCTAGACCAAGCAGATAGCGCCGAAGAACAGCGCTATCCACACGACATAAGGACTACCAGGGCCATTGAAACCCTCACCCAGTGCGCCGAACGCACCGCTGAAATGGCTGAACTGCTGCGTCTGGGACGGTACAAGCTGAGTGGGGCCGTTTCCCCCCTGGCAAACCTACGACTTGCTGTTACACACCTTGAAACAGCCTTCCGCATCGGAGCTAAACAATGACAACCACGCTAACTCAAGGCATGAAAATCATCTCGCACCGCACCCACCCGACGCGCCCCGAGTTCCACGTCGCCACCTGCGAAGTGTTCGTCCAGGCCGCGAAGCGTGTCGAGAAGATGCCGCTCATCTTCCGGGTCGCCCCCGATGAGCACGGTACCCCCCGCCTGCACGTCCACGTCGCCCAGCTTACCCGCATCATCGGAGCCGTCCCCGGCAGCTTCAACGGCTGGCTCCGCGGGCGAAGCGGAGACATGCGATGCGTCGGACGGTTCCCCGCCA
>FLSE01003045.1_pt1 | contig 59609 bp, 83 predicted proteins | sample 1550461 | NCBI WGS metagenome assembly FLSE01 (sample SAMEA4031758, study PRJEB14383) | metagenome | biome: human; feature: oral; material: saliva | place: Philippines | collected 2014 | reverse complement strand
CCGCCACGTTTCCATGCCAACTGCATAGCGTCGTTCAAGAGGTCGAACGTAAGTTTACCTGCATTAGCACCGGATACAGCGTTAGCGTCTACCAAGTTCTGGTTACTGCAAACCATCTTACCGGCTGTGACAGCAGCAGAAGGTTTAATAACCGTAGCCGTAGCACCTGCCTGTGCTTCCTGTGGCGTAGAGTGTACCGTGAAATTGTTGTTATCAACTACATGTACATAGTACGGAGTGTTCGGTTTGTAGTTGCTATCCAAAGCACCACCCGTAGGAGCAGCTGCAAAGATAACGGGGTCACCGTTGAACAAGCCATGACCTGTTACAGTACATTTACCCGTTGCGTCAATAGCTGCTACCGGCATACTAGCTTCCAAGAAGTAGCCGATACCACCGAAACGAGCCGGAGTGGAATCTTCTGCCTTAGCTTCTTTCTGGTTTACGATGGCATATTCCAAGTCACGAGCAAATTCTTTGCCGGCTTTTACCATCTGGTACGCCATTTCATCACGAACACCGTACTTTTTAATAGCCTGAGTCGTATCCGAAACGGAGTAGCCTGCCATCAACTGTTGAACGTAGTTCAAACCACGAGTACGAGGACGAGCCTTCTGTACATCAAATTCAACAGCTTCAAGCGTAGCATTGTCCATTGCCGGACGCAAGCCATCGTTGAGCCATTCGTGTTTTGTGTTAGTAACACTTGTTTTACCGAAGCGGTTCAAGTAAAAAGTTTCGTCAGGGTTAAGAGCAGTGACGAAATCCGTAATATCCTGTACAGAGCCAACTACCTCTGCGGAACGAACTACTTTGTCTAACGTTGCCATTTAATTAAATTCCTCCTAAACGTTTAAGAGTTTGGACGCAATCATTGCCTGTTGGTCCATACTCAAACGACCTAATTTTGAATAATCAATTTTGACTTCACTTTGAGGGCGGTCATTTGCCGCACTCGTAGACTCTACATGCGGAGGAGCCACTTTCTGTGGAACTACCTTCGGTGTAGATTGAACTGCTTGCTGCTGTTGCTGTTGTGCCTTAGCTTCGCTTTCGGGGATATAGCCACGACTACGATAATACTGGTCACGGACGGCACCCATATATTCATCAATAATATCTGCGTTGTTATTCCTCAACGCCTCTTGAATCTGTACAGCTTGCTTATAAGGCAACTGTTGCAACAACTGAGTAGCTAAATTGTCAATTTCCCTATAGTTAGGGTCTTGCGAATACTTCTGTTGAACCCTCTGCATACCGAGTTGTGCTTGGTTTCTCTGATACATTTCCGCTTTGACAGTCGCAATTTCGTCTGCAAGAGCGGCTTGGTGTATCGGATTATACTCATCAAAATCTTCACCTAGATTTTGTTTAACACGACCGATGGCATAATTAGAGAGTTGTTCATAGTATTCCTTAGGGTTGGGTTTGGTTTCTTGAACTGGCTGCTGTTGTGTCTGCTGCATTTGAGGGTTTTGCTGTGCAAATTGTCCTTTAGCCGCTTCAAAAGCACGCCGTTCTTCCGCTAACTGTTGAGTCTTACGTGTATAGTCCGACTGCAACATATATCCCTGCCGCAACTGTTCCAATGTAACTTTCTGCGGTTCCCCGTTGATAACTACGTCGTAAAATTCGGGCTTAGGCGGTAAATCAGGATTGGGTTCCTGAGTTTCGTCTTTAGTTTCTTCCTGTCCTTCGACCTTTTCTGTTTGTTCTCCATCAGGAGAGTACATATTCTGGTCTGCAAACATATTGTCACTAAAAGTAACGTTACCGTTTTCGTCAATTTTCCAATCATAGTTATCATTTGCCTGTTCAGGCGTAGTATCGGCTTCTGTGGAGTCTGCTAAGAGTTGTTCCACACCGACTGTATTATCGGCAGCAGGTTCTGCCGGAGCGTCCCCTTCTGCGAATAACTGTAAATCAAAATTCAATTTGTTTTCTTCCATGTTTTCTCCTTTCACTCCCTTACGGGTTGGTGAATTTTAATGTTTTTACTGATTATCTAAGTAAGCTTGGTACTGACGAGCCGCTTCTGTAGGACGAATAATACCGTCATTTACCAAAGCGTTGTAGGCACGCCAGTTAAAACGTTGGTTTTTAAAAGCATTAGCTTCATCATCAGTGAATCCATAAGCCTTTTTCAGTTTTTCCGTATCCCATTCATGGTTCATACCTTCGTCAGAAGGGTTCATCAGCTTGGAACCGTCACCTAAGTCACGAGTCTGCTGTTTTTGAGCCTCTGTCTGTGCAAGGTAACTAGCCAATTCGGGGATAGGAGCGTTATCACCATGTAAAATCTTATAAATACGTTGATTAAAACCATCAGATAACACATGAGCGTCATCTTTTTCTCTAGCCTGCTGCAAGCCATCGTAATAATCGTCGATAGCTTCTGCATTACGAGGGAGAACTCCCTGTCCTAATCCATAATTAAGTTGAGAGGGGTCAGAGAACGTTCCTGTTTTCCCTCTAAGACCCAAAGGGTCATTAGGGTCAATCCCCATAGCCCTCATACCGGCTACACGCATAAGTTCCCTTTGTGCTTCTTCGTTACTCTGCTGCTGTGCCTTGGCTACCGTAGGATTAGAATCAAGGTTTGCCTTCTGTTCTTCTCCCGTAGTCACCTGTTTAGGCGGTGCTGCGTCAGCCGGTGCTTGAAGTAAACTCAAATTTTGCCCCAACTTAGCGTATGGAGAAGTATAACTCCATGTGGCATTAGGGTCTTTCCAGTTTATTTCCACTTTAGCAAATCACTCCTTTAGTCAAGAGGGCTTACACCCTCGTTTAATTCATATTCTGCCAACTTTCCGTCTTGGATTTTAGCCATTAACCAGTCGTTAAAAGCCTCCGACGCCACTAGTTGGTTTCGGAACTCCATTACCCTGTTCTCTTGGCACGTTTTGAGGAACTCTATTATCCCCCCTTGATAATCCTCCAACCACTCCTGAATCAGAGGATAAACCAATTTGACTTGTTCCGCTTTGTCCATAGCCGTTAGGAGCTGTTGTTTGTACTGCAAATCCGTTTTGTCTATCTGTTATCCCTCCAAACAATGCTTGAATACTAGGCGGCAACTGCAATAAGTATTCCGGAGGAATAACACCCGTTGACATGTACGTCTGTAAGACTTCCGGCGGTAACGTTGCCAAAACCTGTTGTTTCATTTGTGTTTCTAAGATGGCTCTTTGTTGAATAATGGACGGGTCTGTGATATAATCCGCATAATTCTTAAATCCGGCGGCTTCAATCCATTTCTTAAAGAGATTATAAATATTTTCCGGTGTTACCACCTGCATACCGGCAGCATTTGTCTGCATTAAGGCGGTTAGAATCTGCTGTAACATCATCTGAGTACTTTCTTTAGTAGCAATACTAATACCGGCATTAACAACTAAGTCGAAATTCCCTTGAAGGTCATCAGGACTAATGCTAAGCTGTGTATTCGTAAGACGAATAACTGTGTCTTGGTCTATGAATTTTTGGTTTAAACCAATCAGGAACCGCAACATTTCATAAATCCCTGTTTCTGCAAACATTCTAGCAATGAGTTCAAGACGCTGTGTTGACTGCCCCAAAATAGCTTGTATACCGCTTGCCGTATTTGAAGTAAGCGTCATGATGTGACCACAACAATACAGTTCATCTTCCGCTGCAACCGTTAAGCAACGCATTGGCTCTACTTCAATTTCTTCAATAGATACAATTCGCTGTTGTTCCCAACGAATAGGTTCTTTCGTTTTCCAACGTTCTACCTTATGAGCAATTGTTACCGGACAGAACGGTGCAGAGAACGTTACATGAGCGTGAGGTCTAGCGTTAGGGAATTGTTTAGCAACACCCTTGTTCCAATAAGCTGTCGCCCTTAATCCAAAGCTGTGAACCAATTTGATAAATGTTTCTACCAAAGCTGGTTCCGAGTTGCAGAATATAGCTTGACCATCTCTTGTAATACAGCCATCGGTGTCCATTAAGCCACGTAACAACGCAAGACGCTGTTCAAAGCTACCCTGAAGGTAAATATCAGGGATATGTTTAACGCTATTAGCACATTCTTCATAGCGAGAGTCTTTTAACACTCCCAAGTCCTTAAGCATTTTTCTAAACGGAGTGTTGACAATAGAGTATGTTGTTGCTTTTCCACTATTTTGCTGTTTACAAGGTTCGATATGACCTTTATAGAACTGTTTAGACCACTTATCAAACGCTTCTACAACTTCACTATCCATCGAAGTGAAACGGTTCGTATGGGAGTTACCATCTCCCAACCAAGCACCGAACACATACGGGTCAACGGGGAGGTCTTTTTCCGTAAAATCAGGTTCTTTAACACGAGGAACCCACACCTTGTGACCAGTTTGCATTAGGTCGAAAATTCTTTCTGTAGGCAGTTTTTCCCAATCAGGCGACTTATGACCGTTATGCTTGTCTGCAACCTTAACACTCCATCTATGCTCCCCACCGGCTTTAATAACATCGCCAGTTTCAAACGTGACTTTAAATGCACGCTTAGGCATTTGAACGGGGTGTGCTTTAAGAACTCGTGTAGGTTTACCATCGCTACCAATGACCATATCGCCTTCGACAATATCTTCATTTTTCTTGTAAGTACCGTCAGCTAGAGGAATTGGGGTGTCAAGAGCTAGCATTTTGTTAAGACTTCTGCTATCAAGACCTTGGTTATAACGGGTAATACCGGTTCTATTTTCCTTTTGAGTTTCAATGTATTCCAACATTTGATAGGAATACGGTGATAACTGGTTAACGGGCATGGACATAGCCACATCACTCATGGAATGGTTGGCTTTTTTACGAATAACAGCACGCCCTTTAATGAAGTCATCAATATTAATAGCGTCCTCTGACAGAATCATCTTAGGGTCATTCGTAAGAGCAATATTATGTACAATCTGCCGTGTAAGGGCAACCTTTAAATCCTGTAACTCACCAATCAAATCGGCGTAAGAACGTTTAGTCCAAATGCGATGAGGGTCACGAGTAGGAGATATATCAAAGAATGGGTGTCTACCCATATAGTTTTGTTCTACACGTAGAACCGTATCGTCTACAATGGTAACAATAAGGTCCTCTAATATACCGTCACCGTTCCAGTCCAGTTTGGTATAACATTCATAGAGGTACACTTCCGTTCTTGCTTCTTCTTGTTCGGGAGTGAATCGTTGGTATTTATCCCCAATTACGTCCTCAACTTGGTCATCATTGCCAAAAATATTAGCGTTAGCGGAGTTTTTCGCCGTTATTTTATCTACGTTAGCATAAACCCCCTGCTGTTGTCTTTCTCTAAGGTAAGATAACGTAACTTTCTTTTTATGTGCTACAAAATTAGCGTCTTCCAACGTTTTAGCGTCGGAACTATACAATAATTCGGAAGAAAGGACGTTTTCAATAACCGGAGAGTTCTTTACATAGTAGGGTGTAGAATACTGTACTACGAATAAACCGTACTCGTCAGGGTCACTCACGGAAAGAATTTGCACTTTTTGCTGCTGCAAATCCTGTAAAGCACGATAATTCATCGTTTGCTCTAGGACTTGTACGTCCTCTTTGCGTTCCCAGTAGCATTTTACAATACCCATGCCAGTAATCAGAGCGTCTTTCATCCAGTTGTACAAAACGGGGAAGAACCGGTTCTGTCTTTGCAACTGGTATACCAGCAACTTCTGCATGATTTCGGCGTTCTTATCATCTTCTTCTGAAACGCCTTGTACCGTAACTACTTCATCGCCGCCAGTAAACACTTTAATAAGAGAAGGTAAAGCCCATTCAATAGTGTCTGTAACGTCCGTTGAAACAATCGACGAATACTTGGACAACTGAGGAAATTTCTTCGTGTAGTAATCTTTATCTGCATAATAGATTTCATAACGACGTTTTACCGCCGGGTCAATAACAGAATCATGATAACTTTGAGCGTCTGCAATATCTGCTTTAATAACGCTTACCAAAGAATCATTCAAATCTTGAGGAGTAGGGTCCTCCATTCTAGTAAAACTCAAGTATTCACCCCCTTACATTTGAGATTTAGCTAAGGTTACAGGTGACAATGAAGAGAGTGCAATTTCTCCAGTGTCAAATACGATGAGAGAGGCTATTTTTCTGCCTCTGGTACAATCGAGGGTCATACCCTTTTTACGACGACTGGCATACAATCTCTTTGCCACCATACCCTTATAAGGAATAATAGAAGTAATTCTATTAATATTGAAAAGAAAGCCAAAGCCACCGGAGATAAATGGTAACAAACCGGGTTTAGCGTTCACGCCTATAGACATGGTTTCTTCTACAATAGTTGACTCTTCGTTTGGCATATTTGCCTCCTTTTCTTGTATTAAAAAAGGAGAACATAAGGAAATACCTTACATTCTCCATGGTCTGAATAGTAGGATTTGAACCTACAACCTCTACGCCCCAAACGTAGCGTTCTGCCAAATTGAACTATATTCAGTTAGTTTGGGGTTGTTACCGCCATTTCACAGACAGTGTGAAGGTTTCGCAACTCCCAGTATTAGAATAACACACTTTTCATAAAAAGTCAAGACTTTAATGGTCCACCTTTAATGGTAGTGGGACACCTATATGGCCCCTGCCACAGGGATATCGTAATCAGAAATCTTATTATAAGCAGCTACAGGTACGAAAGAAATCTGTTCCTGATAAGCTAAAGCGTCAATAAGGTCATCATGCAGAGATTTAGGAAATGCTAAGAGTTCCCCTTCCAATTCTCCTAAGAAAGACGCTCCCATAGGAAACCATATCGTACCGGCTTTAAACCGAGGTTGTATAGCTTGTATACGCATTTCCTTCTTTTCTTTAGCTTCTAGGTCCTTAACTGTAAACCATACATTTCTTTTAGGCATTTCCTTTTCAATAAAGTGTTGCAGGGCAGCTTGATAAGCTACCTTTTCCATTCCTACATAGATAGGACGGTACCTGATAACAGCGTCGAAAATAGCGTCCATCGTCTTACTAGGGTCTTGTCTGGCATAATTAATATCTAAGATAAACCAATGACCTTCTTCATTGACACCAATGGTACATACTACGGTATAATCGGCAGTTTCTTTTTCAGAAATGGCAAGGTCCACAGTGGTAAAGATATTCATATTCTTTATATCTAATTCTTCCGGCTTGTAGTATTTAAAGTATTCTTTACGGAACAACTGGGTTTCGGGGGAAATAGCAATACACATCTTCTCCCTTTCCCATATATCCAACTTACCTATACGACGAAAAGCTTCTCTTTCTGCTTCAATCTCTTCCTTAGGAAACATTTCCTGCCATACGCTATTACCTTCCATATCAAGGATAGGCATACGCACTCCCAAGAACCCTAAGTCCTTCTGATTATCAATTACCCGTTCTATTAAACACTTTTCGCCAAGGTTATTTCCAATCATAAAGATACGAGAATCTTTACCTAGGAACTTAATGTCAGATAAGAACCATTCCCAGTCACTCGCCTGCACCGTATCAGACTTACTATCTTCCGTATCTTGGGGGTCATCAATTAATATAATATCCGGTCTATGGTCATGTACGTTCAAGCCACGGACAGAAGAACCTTTACCATAGGCTTCAAATCGTACCCATTGTTCTACGCCTTCGTCATTCTTAACGATAACCTCAAACCCTTTTTCCGACTGTTCTACCACTCTAACCAAGTTCATAGATAACAGTTCATTATGCAGCCATTCCTCTTCTATTTCCTTTAACCTCTTAGAAGCCAGTCTTTGGTTAGCCATAATAAATACTACATACCTACATTCCTTCCTAGGAAAGGTCAAACAGTAAAAGGGAAAGGCTCTAAGGACTACCCCCGTCTTACCGGAACTACGGAAACCCTCTATGGCATAATGGTGTTTACCATGTAATAGTATCTTCCCCCACTCTTCGTGAAAAGAAGGAGTCCTTACTTCATGTTCTACAGGTAAAAACACTCGCCGGAAAATCATCAAATCTTCCTTAGCGTCATTAAACATCTTCTGTAATACTTCCCTATTATCCATAACTACCTCCCTTCAACGGTACAAATATACATCTTAAAACATCAAAGGTGTTCAACAGTACAAAATAGTAATTTTATACTTCTACTATATTCGTAGAAAACCCCCAAAGTGTGTGAAGTAAATTGCCCAAAATTTCATTTTTACCCCTTCTCAGTCCATTTTTTCCTTCTTTCTCCCTTTCTCTAACAACTTATACCTACTTTTATTTACATCTTTAAAAAACGCATTGAGAGTACTTATTTTTACAATTTACAACAACCTACGTTCATTTATAGTACCCCGATTTAGGAAGCCCCTAGAACGTCAAAGACGTTCAACGGTTCAAAGTAGTAACTTTAAACTACCCTCTTATATGACAATTCATTCATATGTTATTTATGAATTTTTTAGAATATTTTGAAAATATTTTTTATTAAAAATAGCAAATATGATAATTTACTAAAATTTAGCTTAAATATGCTTTTTACTAAAATTTAGCTTAAATATGCGTGTGATAACTTCCCTATTTTCCGCCGGGCGAGAAGGTACCGACAAAAGCGAAGGGGTACCCACCGGGCGGTGGGCTGCATTTGGGCGGTGTGTTATAATGTGGGCAAGCGAACGGAGAACAGCCGCAAAGGCGGCTTGCCTTAACCGTTCTGTTCTTTGACAATTAAATATATACAGTATCCAGTTAGTTATTATTATTTTTACCGCTATAGCGGAGAAAAGAGGAACATCATGAAAATGTACGGCAATTCTGTAATTGATTACGGTTTTAAGAGTGTGACGGATAACCGATATAAATCGGCTCGCTCCGAACGTTCGGGGGGGTTTTGCATGACGGCGAAACCCGAAAGAGTGTATTTTTACGGGCATAAAATGCCCGTTATTGGTGAAGTGCGAGGATTAAAACGCAATCCTATTAAATTCCGTGTGATTTATACATGGAACAAGGACTTCACAAACGGCACTATAACCGCCGTAAGTCTTGAAAATGCCACAAAAAAAGACAAACAAAGTTTATTTGTGAACGGTGATGTTATAGAAATGGTGCAGAGTGTAGTTAATATGTACGTGACGGAGGCATAAAAATGAAAAAGTACACATTTACAGAAATGAATTGCTATTTATCTTTGATTGACACGGATACAATCGTATCCGAATATAATACTATCGTTGATAGTATTAATCATGAAATTTATAGAAACGGTGAAAATGACCGTATTTATTTTACCTGCAATATAGATGTATACTTAGAAGGTAAAACGCCTGCGGAAATTTGCCGAATGGCGTCAAGCGGATATTTTTCAACCGGTGAAAGGTATTACACAATAGACAGAAACGGGAACATGATAAGTGTCCCCGTGGACTCAGTGAGATATTTCATTGAACGGCATTTATCATTTAATGAGTTGTTCAGACTATGCCAAACTCTTGGCATGGAAAAAGACTTGGAATAAGAAAAAAGAAGGCGAAAGCCTTCTTTTTTTTTGCCCAGAAACGATTTTGAGAATGAGAATCAATATCTTGTATTTGGTAAAAGTCTAACCCCGTGATTTTTCAGACCTGCATACAACATATTGATTTTGACTATCATTATCATTACTGTCCCTGCATTGGGTTTTGAGAATTGTTATCAGTATTTATGGAGAATGATTATCTATATATAATATGTATTATAAGAGAATGATTGTTTGTTAGGAATGGTTATTCATGGATATATGTTATCTGTAAATAGTGATTATTGGCTAGAAATGGCTATTTGTGGAGAATTGTTATTGGTTAAGAATTATTGTCTGTTGATATATGTTATTACTTGATTATTGTTATTGATTAGTAACGTTTCTTTATAAAGTATCGTTATTTCTTGATTTTGTTATTTTTTGATTTTTGTTATCTGTAAAGACTAGTTATTGATTAAAAAAGGTTTTTACTGGATAATGGTTATTAACTGGGAATGACTCTTTGTAGAGTATTGGCATGGCTGTTTTGATAACGGAGAATGATTATAAGTGGGAAATGATTACTTATGGATACTTATTATTAAAAGATATATATTCTTTATTGATTACTACTATTACTACATATATAAGAATAAGAAAGAAGGAATATTGTTTAGACTTTTTCCCCGCCTTGCCTATTTCTAAAATGCCCAAAAACCGCTCTATTTTCGTTTTTAAGGCGTTTTTATTTTTTTAGGTACAACACCATTCGGAACGGCTAAAAATTTATATTGACAAGTGGTATAAAATTATGCTATACTGGAGGTTTACAATTTTTTATTTTTTGTCCTTTTGACTTTTCTGTACTATATATATAATGAGTTATATATATATATTAGATACCTATTAGTTTCGCAGCTTAAATAGTGTATACTAATTAAGAAAAAGTATACCATTGACAATGGATTGAAACGGTAGTATGATTACATCATCAAAGGATTGCAGGCGGTACGAACAGCCGCCGAAAAGATTAAAAAAAAATCTTAAAAAATATCCCTTGACAACATCAAAACAATCTGATATGATTGTAAGTGTCAAGACAAGCGGCAACAACAGCCGAAAAAAAACTTTTAAAAAAGTTTTAAAAAGTGCTTGACAAGGTTTAAAAAAAAGTAGTAAGATAAAGACAAATCAAGAACACGGCAAGAAAAAAGCCGAAAAAAATCTTGAAAGTCAAAAAAAAGTTCTTGACAAACTGAAAAAAGTTTGATAAGATAAACACAAAGGCGGCAATAGTACCGCCAACACAAACAAGTTAAATCCGCAACAATGCGGAGAAAGGCGGCAAAAAAATGCAAGTACAAAACATGGTTTCCCGAAAAGGGAACAAAGTAGCAAACCAATTTGAGATTTACGGGAACGGCTGCATTGTATTCCAGTCATATCAAACGGTTATAGCGGCTATCAAAAACCGTACTCTGTACGTCGATAAGGCGTATTATAGCCGAACTACATCAAAATATTTAAACATCTTTAAAGATGACCATTCGCATGCTTACGATAGCATTGTAGAATTGGATAATGCAGAATTGAATAGCATTGTCGGATAAGAAGGGATAGGTGTATACCATGAAAATGTACGCAATCAGAGCTGACAAAAACGTAGGTGTTGAAAATATAGAGTGGCTTGTTTTCTTAAACCAGTCTAAACGTGCCGCCATTGCCAAAATTGACGAATTGAGGGAATTTGACGGCTATCGTACGGACAGCGGCGTATTCTACTGTATCCTTGAATATACATTAGATGACAGCGGTACGATAACATATACACGGTGCATATAGGGAAGGTGTGAATACTATGACAATTGAACAAGCAAGGGATATTTTAATTGACAGCTTATCTGATGACGAATTAATTACGGAATATAATGAATATTGTGAATACTGCAACGATATGGACAGCCTTGTCTACTCTATGTATGAATTTGATGAAGTTATGACAAACTTTACGCCTATGGAAATAGCTAGCAAAGTAGTATACGGCGATTTCAATCCGTCTGATGACTGGTTTATGTTCGACGGATACGCCAATCTACAATCATTCAGAAATAGCATTGTATTCGACTTCTTTGTCAAAAACGTTGATAATGATTACATCATCGAATTAGCGGAACAGTACGAATAGGAAAGGCGGAGGAACATGGAAAAATTGACTTGCAAGGAATTTACCTACAAAGGATTTAACAATACAGAAACAAAAATTATAGACGAATGTATAGAGTTACTCAATAATTATGGTGACTTTGAATTGTTGCCCGATAAAGTTGAATTTGTAAAATTTAAATCCGTGTGCAAGTTTGGTGACTGCACGACTTATGAAAAAGGTAAGCACGTACGAATTCGCCTGCATAGAAACTTAATGCAGAACAAAGACAAGTTTATCAATACTACCATTCACGAATTGATACACTCTTTTAGGAACGTCAAACACGGACACGGAGCGGACTGGAAACGGTATGCCGAAAAGTATTCACAAGTAATAAGTATGCCTATTGAACGGTGCAGCAATTCACGTGAATTAGGTATCACGCTTGACGAACGAAAGGCGGCACGTACAATTAAATGCCCGTCTTGCGGACTAGTGCATGAATTTAAGCGTAACAATAACAAAATATGGTTTTGTAAAAAATGTAACGTGAAAATGGTTGACGTTAAATAAAAATTGTAGTAAGATAACATTATAGTATTCCCTCCGCCACAAGGCGGAGGGAGAAGGGAATGGTATCATGAACGCCGAAAAAATTGATAAGAAGTACGCAATTACAGAACAGTTGTCAAGTAGTGAAGTTTACTATGCAGGATACGGTTACTCATTCCACAAAGGCAATCGACTGTACCTTACGAATATCAACGACGAATACGGCTACAAATTCTATATAATCCCGTCTGAAAAATTCACGAAGGAATTTGACGAACTAGATGACATTCCCAGAATTGAATTACTCAAAAACATGTGGAATAGGGATGACCGTGATTATTATGGAATTGACAAGGTGGTTTTTAGTCCTGCACTCAGGTACACGGAAATAGACTACATGCCCGTAACTATTGACCATGACAGTAATTATTATGTAAAATCTAACGGCATTGGTTGCGGATACCTATATAAAGCGGACAGATATGTAGACGGTTTATATTTTGACTCAGAAACAGCCGAATACGTCGATGATGACGGAGTGCCGTATAACCTTGAAATAGTAGAATAGGAAGGTGCAGAAAATGACCAGTCAAGAATTTTACGAAAAGTACAAATATTCAGATTTTTACAATGAATATATTCACTTTGACTCTGTAGCCTATGAGATTATCGAAGGTAGAAGTATTAAATATCGTGGTTGCGACGATGACGAATTTTTCACTAGATTATTAGAATGTTTAACCGATAACGAAGAAGATAACGGAGCAAGAGTTGACGTTTATGTAACACTGGTTTCTAAAAAATTCGGCAAATGGCACGAATATCACTTTGACAAAAACAATGAATGTTTGGGTTGTATAAATCGTGCAGATGACTATAACATGACGGAGGAATAATATCATGGAAACTAAAAAGGTACAAGTATATCAATTTGAAGAGTTGGCTGGTAAAGCCTTGGAAAACGCAAGGAAACTTCTTAAAAACCTGCAAGATAATTATTCGGAGGACTACTTTTGGAGTATGGCACGGGAAGATATGGAAACCACTTTAATTGATTGCTTTGGGTTGGATTGTGGTAACTTGGAGTTTGGATTGTATCCTACCTATGCAGACGCTAACAATGTAGAATTATCGGAAAAAGCTGTTGCCGAAGTATTTAAAAGAATTTATAATGATGAAAGTAAAAAAGTTATGTTGCCCGAAGGACTTGGTCCCAGTGAAGTTGAGATTAAAAAAATACGTTACGGTTGTGAGATTTACGAATATGGAGACTTTGCCGAATGTGAATTAGACGATAAGGCATACAGTGTAATTGAAAACACGGCACTGGAGTACATTAAAGAGTCATTGAAAAAAGTAGCACACAACTTGGAATTAAACGACCAATACTATTATTCAGATGATTTTCTTGAAGAATTAATTAATATGAATGATATTGTATTCGATAAACACGGTAATATTCTTAATAATGATATTTTGGAAGGATAAGGTGAAAAAATGGATATTCGGAGCATGTTTGTAGAAAAATTCCTGGATAAAGACTTGGCAAGACAACTGGACATGACTGAACGGGAATTTAAGTTACTTTGCAAGACGGCGGAAGGTGTGGAAGAAGAGTCTGCACCTTGGGAAATGAAACTTGTTATCGACAAAATTAAAGAAGTTAACAGTAAAGCGTTTGCCTATACGCTTGAAGATTATATTGAAGATTGTTTGAAATATGCAGAACAGTCGAAAGAGTATCTATATAACGACTGGGATACTCAGTCGCAACTACAAGATGAGATTAACGATTGTCAACCTCTTGACTTAACTTGGGCATGGAAAAAGTCCGAGCCGGATATACTTGATAAAGCAAGGGATAGATTTGTAGAAGGATTAATGATAAACTTAGAGGCAGCTATAGAAGATTTAATTGATGAACCTGATGATTTTGTTCGTATGATGAGAACGTTCAGACGTTTCTTTTAGAAGGGAAGATAACCATGACTAGAGAACAGGCAGTAGAAATATGGAAGGACATGTACCTTTATGAAGTGATTGATGAATATAACCATTATGTAAGTGACGTGAAAAACTTTTGGGAAGAAGAAATATTTGATATTGATGAACTTTACGACTTGATTGAAGATGTTCCGCCTATGGATTTAATAAAAATGGTAGTGCATGGCGACGTAAGACTTACAGATGATTATGTTGTCGTTAACAAGGGAACGTTTATCAAAACGATACGCATAGATAAAGTGATTGATTATGTTATCGAAAACATTGATGATGATTATCTCATCGACATTGCCAAAGAATATCAAGAGGACGAAGAAGATGACTAGAGAAAAGATAGAAGAGTTGGTTAAAAAAGTTGGACTCCGTGAAGTCGTTAGAATTAATAATGTGCTTGCTAGAGAAAAGAGTTATTTGGAAAATGTTGTATACTTTGCAGAAGAGTTTGATACCTTCTGCAAAGGCGTACAACCTAGTGCAGTAGCTAGACTAGTTTCAACCGGTTACGACTTGGAAACATTCGGAAACTTCTCATTCTCCGATTGTATAATATTCTCTATTGATTGGTTTGGTGACCTAGAGGTCGCAACCACAAAGAAAGGTGTAGCCGCCTTATTAACAAGAACGCTAGAGTTTGTAGGCTACGAAGAGTTTTTACAATTGGTAAACAAAGACTATGTTGAAAAATTTTAAATTCTATGTTATGATTATCTACAGAAAGGACGTGTTATTATGATGACCAAAGAAGAATTGAAATCCTTATTGCAGAACGACTTGGATACGGTAAAACCGGAACATTACAATGTAGTGTTTTACTACAAAGGCGAAGGCGGAAGTGTTGTTGCATACAAAGGTGATGATTATGATAAGGCGATTGACGTTGTTTATGATAACCTTTGGCAGAACGAACATATACCGGGGATTGCCGGCAACATCTTAATAACGTTCGTAAAAGATATAGACGATAGTCACGAAGAGTGTAATTTTGTGGAGTTTGACAGCAAAAATAATTATCTTGGATTAAAACATTAAGAGGTGAAATAAAATGGAGTTAAAGGAACATCAGAAAACTGGAGTTGAAATAATCAAAAGAAAAATGAGTCATCTGCTGATTGCAGATGAAATGGGATTGGGTAAGACAGCAATGACTATCAGTGCTATAAAAGATACTGGTGTTCCTTGGATTATTATTTGTCCTGCGGCTGTTAAAGTCAACTGGTGCAAAGAGATTAAAATGTGGGCAAATGTGGACGTTGTTCCCGACAACCCTAATGGACAGTTTTACGTGACAAATTATGAACGCCTTGGTAACGTGAAGTTAAATATGAAGAGTCGCAACTTTGGAGGTGTTGTATTCGACGAAGCACATTATCTAAAAAACAAGGATTCAGAACGTCATATTTTGGCAAAAGAAGTTGCCGACAAGTTGCCCAGAAAACTGTTGTTGACGGGTACGCCGATGAGTCGAGGACCTATTGACTTGGCAAGCCTGTTCTCTATTATGGGATTATTAGACAGAGTGTTCGGCGGCTACTGGAAGTTTTATAAACGTTATTGTGACCCGTTTTGGACTGGTTACGGGTGGGATTTTAAAGGCAGCAGCAATAAAAGGGAATTATCTCAAAAAATCAAACCTTACGTATTAAAGAGAACAAAAGCGTCTTGCGGTATTAAGTTACCTAACAAAGAAGTCATCACGCTTAAAATTGGTAGTGCAGGACAGCAGAAAAAATCGTCATCCTTTGCAGAAATTGAAAAAGACCAGCAAGCAGTAAATAGAATGAAGTTGAACGCTATCATTGACTTTATTAGAAAGACTACTATTTTTCAAAGAAAGAAGGTTGTGGTATTCTATCATCACAAGAAATTATTCGAGGATTTGAAAGAGTATTTTGGAGATGACGCTTTATGTGTGAACGGCAGCCAAACGGCAAAAGTAAGACAAAAGAATATAGACGCATTTCAAAACAGTAAAGAATGTATTCCTATCTTTTGCAGCTTACAAGCGTCCTGCACTGGTATTACATTAACATCTGCACACGTAGCACTCTTTTGTGAATACTTGTGGAGTCCGGATATTCATGAACAAGCACAAGACAGAATACATAGAATATCCCAGACGAACGATTGTCAGATTTATATGATGACTATGGATAACTCTATTGACTATCAAAAACTGAACACGGCGGCATGGAAAGAGATTGAGATTGAAGGTATTTTATAGTTGACAACATTTTAATTCTATGATAAGATATTCTTAGAGGTGATAATTATGACAGACAAAATGAAAATCGAAATTTTGAAAAATCAAGTGGCTTTATTGGAGAAAGAGTTACAGCAGAAAGAGTGGCAACTGGAGGATTTGGAAGAAGAACGTGATAAGCTGGAGCATGAATTATTTCATGCAGAAGGACGTATCGAAATTCTTGAAAGTGACCTTGATTATTGTAAAAATGCACCTTATTATCATGAAGTATAGAAAGGACGGTTGATTATGATTATTATGATGGGATTACTGTTTGTTACGCTTACGGCTTACTTTAATCTTGAAATGGATATTTTCTATTCGGTAATTCTAGCCGGCATTGTCTGCGGTGCTATTGATAAGGCTTTCGAGGGGGTAGAACAGTGATTATAGATAAGATGGATAAGATTGGAAAATGTTTCGAGGAATTAAGCGATGTGCAAATTGAGATTTTGGATATGGAGGGTATCGACTTTGAAACAAGAGCTAGGATTGTAAATAGAATACAAGAGAAAAAGAGTAGAATTATGAATATCTTTTTAGACACTGAAAAAGCCGATAGTGAGCCTGCGAAAATTGTATTAGATATGGAGGACGATGACAATGGACAATAAGGAAAAGACGTTACAGGAAAGAATATTGCTTGGTATGGCTTGCGAAATTAACTGCACGCACGAGACACTGCACAAATATGCTGCCGCAATCAGTCATTGTGATGATATAAATTCTCAAAAGTTTCTTGCAGATGAAGCTATTGCAAAATGTTTTGACTTGATACGGACAATGGAGGATATTATTCACACATACGATAGAGAAGAATAAAGACATAAAAAAAAAGACCCCGATTATTCGGGGTCTTTTTTTATTGGTGTTACGTCTATGGTATTTTCCTTTAGGTATCGTTCGATAGCACCACGGGCAAACCTGCTTCCAACATCGATATAATTCTTAGTTTCTGTTTCACTTTTGCTAACTGGAGCAAGTCCTGCCCTATCTAATATATCTTTGGTAGCTTGAAATTTAACGGAGTCGGATTTACTTGTTCTAGCTAGATTTACCATGTTTTCGCACATTTCATCTGCGTGATTTACAAACTTCTCTTTTAGGATTTGTATTTTTTCCTCGTATTCTTTGGTTACGTTTGGACTGGCTAATGGATTGGCAGTCGGTTTATATCCAGCTAACGCCTTGGCTTCTTTTTGGTCGCCAGTTTCCACCAGCTTGTCTACAAATATTCTTTGTTTTTCGCTTAGCTTTCTTACCTTTTTCTTTTTTCTTCCCGGCTTCGACCGGTGTTGCCACCTATCTTCTTTCGAGAACATTTGTTCTCACCACCCTTCTTTTTCTGATTCTTTACATAGGTTGAAGGATTGATACCGAACCTATACGGGTGTAGTGTGCAGTCGGTTATATCACATAGTTCAACTTCTTTAGTGTAACCGCCACAACAGTCTAAACATTTCTTTCTGATAGCCTTTAATGCACTTACTTTTTCCGGAACAATTACTTTACCCATCTAAATACTCCTTTAAATTAAATATTTTTTCGTTGTAGTAATCCAAATCTTCCTTCATAATATTTCTCGCCGTTCTAACTTGTGAATAGAATGTATTTTTGTTTAGTTTGTTTTTCTTGGCATACTTGCGAACAGATTTTTCACTTAAAATAAAATCACAAAATATTTTCCATTTGTCTTCTTCTGTTACAGTATGTAGCCATGAAAGGAAATGTATAATAACTTCTGACTTTTCTTTTTCAAGATACACTTCCTCCGGTGACTTACTCGTTGAATAGCCTTGGTATTTTGAAAGAGTATTCAGGAACCGATTGTAGTCTACGTCCTTTTGATATTCTTCCCTTGCCGTCAATCTTTCTATATTGTCTATAGCTTCGCAATCAGAAAGTTCTCCGTCTAAATACCTTCGGATTATTTCGTCTATGTATTTCATATTACTGTATGCCTTCTATCCGGCTTTACCCCCTTTTGTATATGTTGACCTACGTAAGAACATCTTATTATCTTTCCGCCCGGTATTACCTTGCTTGCAGGTTCTCTTAATTTCTTGCTGTACGTGCCGCCATATCTCACAATATCGTTATTCTTCTCAAAGTATGAAAGTACAGCGTTAATATCTTCTGTTTGCACGACAATTTTGTAATAGTCACCGTGCATACTTACGTATAGGAAATGAAGGCTGTCTTTATTCATTATCTTTTTCCTTTAAATCAAAGAAACTATCTGTTCTTTTTGCCTTACCGTCGTCGCCAATTTCGTATCCGTATACATAATATCTGATACCGTCATAACAAGGGTAATTTAAGGTAAGCCATAAATCATAATATTCATCGTACTCTTCATCTGTAGCTAACTCTGCTAACCCTTCAATTATATCTTCTTCGCCAGTGACAGTTACCCCATATTTTTTACATAACTTATTTATAATTTCTTCGAGTTTCTTTTTTGCGTCAACTTTCCACTGTTCATCTTCCTTATATAGTTCTTTAGCCTTTGCGATAGCCTGTTCCTTGTTATCAAAAACATAAGCTAGAGATTCATAGTAATCTTCGTATTCGCCACTGGCGGCTATAACATGATACTGCGTTTGATTAGAAATATCGTTCATTAAAACCCGTCACCTCTTCTAATTTTCCGTTCTCATATTGTCTAAATTTAATAAAAGTTGATGATTCTGCACCTTCGTCAACTAACGTAAGGGCTTGTTCTTCTGCTTCATGTTCGTTTTCTGTAATAAAGGTGGGAGAACTGAGAGTATAATAGTCCTCATCTTCCCCGTAGCAATTTTCAATTATCTCAATATTTACTGTAAATACAATATAAACTTCCTTAAAATTTGTAGCCATTGTTCACCATTCCTTCGTAAGCACTATTCAAATACGGTGTTAAATACCGGTTATGTACGTCACCACTCATTTCACAAATAAAGTATCCCGGAATTGAAGGTTTATATCCATTAGCCTTGGCGTAGTCCGGGAAGGCTTGAAAACTGGGTTGATAAATATCCCAACATTCCTTCGCCACCGGCACCTTTGCGTATTTGTTATGTTCAATCATAACCTTCGGTCTTACCATAGGTTTGTGTTTGTGTTCGTACCAATTAGCGTCTGCGGCAAAATAATCGTAAGCACCTTCTGTAGACCTATGTTTGTGAATAATGTGATGAACGTACAGGTTTTTATTTACGTTGAAATAAACTAATCCCATAGACCCTTTGTACAAACTTCTATCTCCGAGAATACTCGCTATCATCATCTCTATGGTAATGAATGTTTCATTGTAAACTCTTTGTGGGTGATTGCCGGAAAGGATTCCGATTAACTGCCCTGATTCGTAGAGTGGCTTTATATCTTCCACCAACTCCAAAATCTGTTTAGAACCGCTCGCCCATTCTTCGATAACAACGCCCTTTGAGTTACGTGTCGTTGTATTTGTAGCGTCACCGCCGATAACGACCTTGCACCGTTCACCTAAACTCAAAAGAAAATCAACCGAGTCTTTGAGAAGCTTTCTTTCGTTTAACCCTTGGTGAATATCGGAGAGAACGGCTAATGCCGCTCTATCTCCGTCAACCCTCGTCCTGATTACGTGTGGACGATATGCTTCTGTAATTGTGTCAACTGCGTTCAATTATTCTACCTCACACTCCAAATACTGTACTCCAAAATATATTGCTTCGTCGTAGCTATTCATTACTATATCAATATGATTGTCGCTTCCATCTCCTATCCTATCTCCTACAATGTAACGGTTTCCATTAATCCATACCGCTGTACCCAACGGCAAGAAGTCGCATGCAACGTATCCTTCTTGCACATATAAACCGTTAGCCATGATTCCACCTTGTTCGTAAGGTGTATAAGCCGTGCAATAGGCTGTAAACCCTAGCGTGTTAAGTGGAATGATAAGTAAGGTAAATAGGATTGCCAATAACTTCGGCACACAATTCCCCCTTTCTATTTAATCATCGTCACGGATTATTCCTCCGACTCCATACATCAGAAAGCCGTAAAAACCAAGCAACAGAGAAATAGCTCCATGTCTACCCATATAAGTTATATTGTCTGTGAATATTAACCATGCAGGACTACAAAGAAAGGCAAACAAGGAATTAAACATAATTATCTTTGAAATAAGTATCATGCCTTCTCCAACTTCTTCTTTTATTGTTTTTTCTTTCGGCTCTACTACTTCTATTGTATTTCTATCCTCTTCCGACAAAAATCTAAACGGCTCGTAGCCAATCACCTTATCACCTCATTTCTCTTACAGTATAACACATATTCGTAATCTTGTCAAATTTAAAAAAAAACGCACTCCCAATTCGTTTTTTCGTTCTCTACTTCTTGTTGTAATATCTTTTACCTGCTTCAATCATTCTATCTTTAGAATAGCTTGAGATACGTTTTAAATAACCAATAACTCGTGTGCCGTAATCAACATCTGTCGAGTTGCATTTAATACAATGGTCTTCTGTGTTTACATTAATAAAACCGCATTTATTACAAATAGTTACCAAGCAGTTAAACGTCCAGTAATTTACACCCAATCTCCCTGCGGCTTCGATAAGCGATAAGGCTTGTTCCTTAGAAAGCAGCTGTGAAATATTAATATGACAAGCACTTCCGCCATCTAAGTATTTCGTGACCTCTGCTCCATGCAAAGCCATCTTGTCAAGCATTGTAATCTCATCGTTTTCTACCGGAAAGAAATAACTGTTATAACAATCTCTTGTTACAATTAATCCGTCACGTTTATCCCATTGGGAGTTTTTCGGACCTAACCCTTCGGCAGGGACGAATTCCGTGTTAAATCTAAATCCGTACTTCTTTCTTTCTTCTGTATTGCTATCGTAAATAACCTTTAAATACTTACTAACCTCTACTGTATATCCATCGGGATTGGTTACGGGGTCTAATCCTTTGGCTTCCATTGCTTCGAGCATACCGTTGATACCGATTGTACCAAACTGGGTAGAAAGGTTAATAAAGCCTGCTGTGTACGCCGGCAACATGCCATTGTCTATGTACCACTTGACAACCTCTCTATGTGCTACAAGATATTTATGTACACGTTCCACCAATTCTTTAAATGGTAGTTTATCTTCATACATTTGCGTGTAACGGTTCATGTTAATAGTAATGACACGGAAACTACCGGTACTTACTCCGCCTGCACCTAACGTGTAACTAAACGTATTGTCTGCTAATTCGTTGCGTAACCGGCAGCAACTAGCCAAAGAGTCTGCACTATGAGATTCATATAAGAAAAAGGATAAACCTAGCGACATTTCCGTCGCTATAAAATCTGCAAAATCCCTATCTTTAGGCTTATTATCTTCTCCTAATAAAATAGCAGCCGTGAGTACCGGATAGGTAAGAAGTTCTTTTTTACGTTCTTGTCTAAACCAGTCCATAAAGAATTTCTGTAACTCTTTCAGGCTGTCATATTCAGGCGGTGTTCCATCAGGGAATACAAAACCACCGAACACGGAATTAAAATAAAACCTATCGAATACAGATATGTTCCAAAACACGCTCTGATTGCCCCTAGCCGCAGCCGGCTGATTAAGAGCGTACACAACACCTTGCAATTCTTGTCCGATTTCATTCGCATTTGTTTTTAAATAATCGTTTCCGTACTGTTTACGAGCAAAGTAATCAAAGTACATAAGGAACTCTACTGTAGCTGTGGCTCCTGCCCAGTTCGTAGAAAGTTGATAAACCAAATTTACAAAGCTACCACAAAACGATTGTAAGTTTGTAGGTGCTTTGCTGGTGCCGCCTAAAATCTTCGTACCTTCCAATAAGAAGGGATACATAGTTACACTTGCACAATACGGAGTAAATGCCGCTAGTGTTTCATCGTGAATGTAGATAAGATGGTTTTTAATATCTTCCTCGTACTGATTAGCCACACCCTCATCGAACAGTTCTTTCAATTTGTCTTTAATGATACTGCGGCTTACCTGAATGTTTTCAAACTTATACATCTCTGAAAGTAACGTGCCGGTATTCTTATCTGTAACATTACTGTTAGGGTCTACCAAACTTGCAGTGGCATTATTCTTTTGTCCTACGTAGAATTTAATAAAATCTTTCTTCTTTTGAATTTGCTCCGGCGTTAAATAGTTGAACAAATCCTTTTTAGTTTGACTCATATTTTTGAATTTCCTCCTCAACGAATTGTTTTAATTTGATAGGCGGTATAACACCTTCAATTCTATTTACAACTTTCCCTTCTATTTCTGCGATAACGCAAGGAAAGATGAATAGCATATACTTATCTACTTCCGGTGATTTATCATCTACCTTGATAGAAGAAAAAAGAATATTTCTTTGGTCGAATTTATCTTTTAATTCTTCCCACGTTTTTTCTATATGTTTGCAATGGAAACAATCATCAATACTAAACTTTCTAAAAATTAACACATTAACCTCCAAGGAAAAATCTTAAAACAAAATAAGCAGTTAAAATGACTAAAGCTATAAAGCCGCCATAGAATAATATCTGTAGCAAAAGAACGAAAATAAAACCGATTAAAGCAATAATGACTGAGATAGTTTCACTAATCTTACTACATAGTTTATCACAAAAATTACCAAACATATCATTTCTCCTTTCTTTGGAATATAGAAGTTATATCTTCCCACTTCCCAAACTTGTTCTTCTTATAGAATACCTGATTTGTTTGTGGTTTGTCAAGTCCCCCGTAAAACTCATCGTATTCCCCTACTTTGAACCAAGTTAAATACTTCTGTATCTCCTTCATGGCACCGTAGTTTATGTTATCCTTACTCCTGCCGGTATATAATCCAACTCTAATACCTAGCGAGTGCAGGCATTTTACAAACTTTACAAAGTCGTGTGGGAATACTCCTACGTTATCCAAGCCACCCATAAACACGACTGCGTTAGCACCAAGCGTAATCTGTCTATATATATAGTCAAGGATTTGTTCGTAGGTCATGGTTCCCTTAGAGTGATTGCTATCCCATAATTCAGGACTGTGACAACCTTCACACCTGCACCAACAATTCCCTATTTCAAAGAATACAGCGATAGCGTCAGGAATTTCGTTTGTAGTTACTCCCTTATTGATTACCGGCATTTTACCCTTTCTAAAGATAATATCCTCTTCCACTACTTCCTCCAATCTGCATAAAACATTGCTATAATAAAGCCGACAATAATAGCAGAAAATATATTTATAAAGTCAACCATCACATCACTCCTCGATTAAGTAAATATGTATATAAAATAGCTGAGTTAAATGCAAGACAAAGGAAAGTTAGCATAACTCCACACATAATATTTTGGCAGAAAACGCCAATAAGAAAACAAGCCTCTAAGCCTAGGGTTCCTATTATAAACATACCTTTGCATAACCTCATCAATCTTTCACGTTTTAACATAATATACTACCTATGATTGTCATTACCACCATTACATAAGCAAATAACGCTTCTTTACCGTCTGATTTATAAATCCACTTACCAAATAAACCCATTAATCCGGCTGTTCCAAAGAGAAGTATTATGACTCCTATTTGTCGCATTTCTTTTTCTCCTTTAACAAACCCTTTTTAGCGTATTTTAAATAAGTTATCGCTTCATCAATATCGTCTATCAACGTATCAAAACTATTGGTTTCAGTATCACAAAGGTGCAAATTACTGTTTACAACATTTATGTGCCATATTGCAGTTCCTATTTGTATTTGTAGTGTTTCAACCTTTTCTTCTGATAATTCCATCTTATTCTCCCTTGAGTTTAATAATTCCTTTTAATATCTTTATCGCTTCGGTTACTTCGTTCTCCTGTGTTACGCATACGCTCCCAATCCAGAAACCCTTCCCGTTATACCTTACTTCACGTTCCAGTAAATCTATTGCCTCTTCTATTGCTTCTCTTTCCTTTTTATTCATCTTCTTGATTCTCCATTTCTACTGTATTATAAGTTTTTCTATTAATCAAGGCATACTGACGGTCCATAGCCGCCAATCCCCTTTCGCCTATCAAGAATATTTTGCAAAACTGGGCGTAAATCTATTACGTCACTATCTTTGTTTAATTCATCTAACAAATAATTATAAAGGCTTGTCGCTTCTCCTCTTGAACAAGCCCCTAAATCTTTAGAAAGATTGACAATTTCGCTCCCTATTATCATTCTAACACTAAACCGTCTAACCCTATAAACGTCAGCAGGACAAACGAATTCAACTCTTTGAAATTCATCTTTTCCTGCATTGATAAGCGTCCTTCTGTCATCAAGAAATTTTATTAAAAGTGTTTTCCCAGCCATTTCATTATCATCTCCTTATATGTTCTAGCGGACTTCTGTCTTTAAACCTCGCCCACGCCAAACATTCATTAGCCTTTAAAAACTCATCTCCATCATTCCACGGCAAGAAACCGAACTCCATATTATCTTTGCCATAAGAGGATAATTGTCCAACTGCATACTTGTATGCATATACATGAATTAGAACTACTTCCCCTTCCGGAGGTAAACATTTACTTATTTTATGCCATTTCATATCCCATCACGCTTCTTTGATAAGTTCCCATCTTCATCTACTAATAATGTGTCACCAGCCATTAAGTCAAGTCCAGTGTTGTTATTGTTATCCATAACTTCAATATACGAAATTGGTGATATGTGGAAGTTGTACTCATATCTATCGTAGTCATACTCGGAATTTAACCTATCTAAAACATTTTCTATGTAGTTGAAACTATCAAATTTGTATTCATCAGGTTTTACTTCATCGTAGAACTCTTTTATATCTTCTTCGTATATATGGATTATTACCCCGTTTTCATCTGTACTGATATAATCACCACGAGGAACATCAATTATTTGATATACTCCACACTCCGGCAAGGGTTTTCTAATTTCTAGCAAAGGCTCGTTGTTGTGAACACAAAACCTCCATTCATAATCCATACAACAACCTTCGTTATTCTCTTCTAAAAACTCTTCAATTTCTTTGTTATTATTGTAAAACCTAAGAGCGACAATTTCCTCCGGTTTGTGCACAAATTTCTGTATTGTCATCATTATCCTCCTCATTCAACTCTCTTAATGTTTTACATGCCTTGTCGCTATTTATCATTGAAACTACTTTATACGCCTCGGCTAAGGCGGCTTCTGCGTTGGCAGTTGCCTTTAATGTAAAATATTTTAGGGTTTCACACTGTTTACTATCATGTAAACCCCTAACCCATGTGCCTGACTCTTTGAGTGACTCTGCTGATTTCCTTAAACAATTAATTAACATAAGAACTTCTCTTTCTTTATCCATTGTTTTATTCTTCCTTTCTTATAAACTCTAAATTATCATAAACCATATCGAGTGTTTTTATGGTGTTCTTTAAAACTCCTCTTAAAACATTTTTCTCTGTAAATCTTTCGCACTCGTCAAATCCACAATCTTCAAGTCTACTTATCGCCATTTCCATTATTTCTTTTCCTGTCTGCATACTATACATTACATCACCCAATGCTTCTTTATCCATCAAGTCGCTCCTCCTTTTGCGTTTTTTCGCTTATCTTTTTGTCTAATTCAATAACTTGGTCAATCTCAAAATCAGAAAGTCTTTTGTACATTGCCGACAGCAGGTTTCTTATATCACTTTTCGAGTTTAATAATTTTATTTGTGTAGAGTTCAAACAACCTTCTAACGCTTCTCTTGTCACTCCATCTGTTGAAAGAATTTCAATCACACCGGTTAACGCATTTGAGGCTTCATCTAGTCGAGAAATAGTATGAAAAATTCTTTCCCTTTTAAATTCGTAAGCGTCCTGTATGGATAAGATAGGAAAATTTACACCACATTCTTTCAATTTATTCAGCCTCCTCGTTATCATCTTCTGTGGGTTCATCTAACGCTTTTAAGAGTTTGTTTTTCAACTGTCTTACCTGTTCCTCTAAACCCCATATTTTTTGGTTCAATTTACCCTTTTCGTCATTGGCTAAGGCTGTGTCTTCTATCAACTTTCTATATTCGTCAAGAGTGATAGTGACTGTAATTTCAGTAGGAATTACAAAATTGTATTTTCCCCTGCTGTCATAGCAATTTGATTTACTCTTCATAACTTCTTTTACAACTTCTTCGTTAATTTCTGCCATCTTTATCTTCTCCTTTTCTCATTTCTTCTTTTAATTCACTAATAGAATATTTAACAGCATTGGTCATTAAATAGCTGTTATTTCGATATTCGGGGTGCTTATTTTCCCATGTTAGATATGCCTTGGTGAGTATCTCATCAAGTTCTCTTATGTGTTCATTTTTAACATCTAAAAGATAATCATCGTACTTATATCCGTTATCATAGGCTCTATTTGCCAAATCTTCTAACACCAATTCTGAGTCTATTCTAGGGGTGAAGTATTCCGCCTGCCCCACGAACAGATGAGTAAATTCGTATCCGTAATACTCATACATTTTTATAGCGTCTGAAATTGCTTCTTTCTCTGAGTTATAAACGCCGTAAGCGTCGGTAATTAGGCGGTCACATTTTAATCCCATCTCGTAGCCGAAACTAAATACGTATTCTTTTTCTCGCTCTTTTCTATATGTTGTCGCCATTTCATATACTCCATTTCTTTATGTTTTTCATAACAAAGTCGGCACACGGTTGAGCCATTCCGTTGCCTATTGCTTTGTATCTAGCGGAATCACTACACGACTTATCTTCAATGAGTGTCCAGTCATCGGGTAGTCCTTGTAAACGTTCACATTCAAGCAGCGTTAATTTACGGACACAACCACTCGTATGTATAATCGGTACTTGATTTCCACCTGTACCCATTCGTGCATTGAGTGTGGGAACGATACCATCTTTGACGGGGCGGATAACTTCATCTGCATGTGTCATGTCGTACACCGTGCCTGTCTTACAAGTGTCCTTCTCAATTCCATCGGCAGCGTCTTTTTCCTTTTCTTTGCTCTGCGTAATATCCCCATACACGCCTTTTGACTCAAATAATATTTTGTCGGCACATCTGATGAAGATTGTAAAATCTGCGACAAGGAAGATTCTTTTACGGCGTTGGGGGACTCCCCAGTATTGAGCGTCCAAGACTCTCCATGTAACAGTACACTTTCTGCTTCGTACCATTCCGGAGGTAGCCCATTTCCCACTTCTAGGCATTGGAATTTCGATTTCTGTGATTTCTTCAAGCACGGTTTTAAAGTCCAACCCCTTATTTGAACTGAACGCTCCGGATACGTTTTCCCAGACGACAAATCTCGGGTATTTTCCACCTGTTGCTTTTTGCATTTCTCTGATAATTCTAATTCCATGCATGAATAAACTTGATTGTTCACCGCTTAACCCCTTTCTATTGCCGGCGATACTTAAATTTTGACACGGGCTGCCCATCGTAATAATATCAACGGGAGTAATTTTACTGCCGTCTATCTTTGTAATATCACCTAATTGTTCCGTGTCAGGAAACCTCTTTGCCGTTACTGCTAACGGAAACTTCTCTATCTCGCTTGACCATATAGGCTTTATATCGGCTCGTGTGGCGGCAATTTGCCACCCACCCAACCCATCGAATAAACTACCTAGTGTTAACATTTATCCATCACTACTCCTCAAACTTTAAATTCTTTTTATACTGTTTAAGATTATATTCTTCCGGACCTTCAAAGACTCCAAACTCTTTATACAACCCCCTTTCTCTAATCCACTCCTGAAATACCTCTGTAAGCCTTTTTGAAAGCTCCTCTTTGTCTTTCCGTTCGATATTATCAAAAATGCAATCATCAACATGTTCTCTAAGACGGTCATTGTTATCTCTCAAAACATCATCTACACCTACTTCGTACTCAAAGGGATAGTAATCGAAAATGTAAAGGTCTCTTGCAAGCGGATTTTCTTTTATGGCTGCGTCCATAGCTTCTTCCGGAGTCTTGAACTTAACCACAATATCCTCATTTCTTGCATTTTCATCAAAGCTGTAACCATAATAAGTTTTACTGAAATCGTACATCTTTCATCTCTCCTTTTCTCTATTTGTACTTAGTGTAGCATATATTTTCCCCCTTGTCAAGAGATAAAAAAAGTGCCGACCAAAAAAGGTCGGCATAAGTTAAATTCCGTCTTTGATTACTGATATATACTCACCTAGCGTACTCTTTACCATTTCATTTAAGGCGTGCATATTCTCCGGTGTTACATAAGAGGTTACTACCATAGCGACCAAGTATTCTTTTGGAGGAATTAATAGATACACCACCCCACTTATTACAAAGGTTATAGCACACCACTTCAAAAATTTCTTCGTCCAATCCGTTTCTTCAATAGAACCGTAAGTGACACTGAAAATTGCCACGAATATTGACGAGCATAAGACGAATAGACTCGCTACTTTCAATCCTGTCAAAATCCACAAAAGGTAGATTAGCCACGGGCTTAAAATCGGGTCCATTATAACTCACTCCTTACCGGCTCCTTGGGTTTGCTTTTATGTGTAGAAAAATCACAAGAACTTTCTTTGCAGTTTTCGCAAATCCCCAATACCTCTTTATTAATAATACTAGGATACACTTCATTTAATTGTCTATATACTTCACGAGCGATAAGTTGGTGTTCTACAGACGCTCTCTTACAAAGACGCTTGGGCAAGTATTCAAGCCACGCTCTTAGATTACCGGATACAGTAAGATTCACATTCGTTCCCATCGGTAGTGCATAACCGGCGATTTCTTTTCCACGAGGTTCGTCTTTAAGGTTTTCTAGTATTTCACTGTAGCAATTAATCCCGTCGGCTAAACAGAAACGTAAATCCGGTTCGGTTCTTTCTTCGTTCAAATTTCCGGTTTCTACAAAAAAGCTAGGGTTGAAATATCCCATGTCACTAAAATCTGCACCACGTGTAGACTGTACGGTAAACGACAGCCATCGATGGCGTGTAATTTGTGCTAAACATTTCTCTGACATCGTCATATCAAACGTAACCAGTACATGTTCCAATAACGAGCGGTGTCCTGCTTTAACAGCGTTTGCGAGAATGTCTATGTTTACTTTTTTCCCGTAGCATTTACCCATAGCGTGAATGGGAACGGATAACGGAGTGAAATTAATTAAAGTCACTTCCATTATTCTTCGCCTTTTTCGTGTTCAAAGATTTGAGAATACAGAACGCTCCGGAGGATATTGCCACACTTAACCGAATTTTCGGCTGTGGTTTCCATAAGTTCTTTCAGGTAATACTCTTCATTACCTTGAAAGTCATCAACGTAATACTCTACAAATTCTTTAATTTGTTCTGAAAGTTTGAGAATTTCTTGTGCCTTCTCAATACTCTTAAAATATCTGTCTGCCTTTATATTTGTCATCGTTATTCCTCTTTTCTTTAGGTATAAATTTCTTTTCTACAATACGATAGAAACAAGCGTGCGGACCATAGTCTATAATAGTCTTATTACCATCTTTCCACATACGTACATGCCTAGGTTCATAATGATTCTTTTTCCACCAGTCGTATATGGATTGTTCCGCTTCCTCAAAAGTTTTGTATGAGTTATGAATGTTTTTTACCTGAATTACCCTTGTTCCCTTTTTGTTTAATGCCCTACCAATCCACTGTACTTGGTACCACATTATATCACCATCTTTGCCAGTTTATAATCACAATAATTCTTTACCATTCTATTAGCATTTTCCTCAACAAAGTTATCGGGATATTCCACTCCTTCGATTTCACCTATGTGGTCGTAGTACCATAAGGCAATTTCTTTCATTGTAGTGGTAGGGGCAAAGTCAACAATGTAACGGATTCCGTCTTTAAAATTTATGTGGTCATGATGAGTGCCTAAGATATATACAACCATAGGCTTGTACTTGGGGTTAGATATGAATTTACAAAAATCTTCATACTTCCCGTTTACACTCTTAATCATAGTTACACCACCTATTCGCCAGTGCTACCGAAACCACCTTCACCACGTTCGGTTTCGCTTAACTCTTTAACCTTCTTGATTTCAACATCAACGTTCTTTTCAATCAAGCCTTGCATAAATCTATCTCCCTTAAAGATAGTATAAGCGTTGTCACAAAAACCCATTGTCTTTGTAAATACCTTGAAGATACCTTGAACTTCCCCCCGATAGCTACTGTCAATAATTCCCACGCAATTTCCTAGGATATACGGAGTCTTTAATCCGTAGCTACTTCGCATAAAGAGTTTCATGTGATACCCTTCCGGAATTTCAAAGGCAAGACCTGTACGGACGAGTGTTCCAACGCCTGCGTCTACAGGATTAATTTGCGTATCTTCAATAGCATAGAAGTCAAAGCACGCATTTCCCTTGGTAATAAGTGGCATTTTGGCTCGTTCATCTAGCAGCTTAACTTTAATTTGTATCGGTGATTTCTTCGCCATTATTTAACACCTTAAACCCTTCCATAATATTCTTTACATATCCATTCTTTAATTCTCTTTCCGCTTCTGCACGGGTTTTAAATAAATTACCACATATTAGGTTCTGAACATCTTCTTTACTTCCTTCCCAAATGGAAAATTCAATGAAGGCTTCTGTGGTACAAATGTTGTATTCAATTGTATAGTACCCCTCTTCTTCGCCTAATATGTTTTTACCCTTACAGTAGGTGGAAATATCTTCTAGCATAGAATTGATAGATTCTATAAAACTCACTTCGTTCCTCATGTTCTACCCACCACCCTATTATCTCCAACTGCCGGGCGTTCCTTTCTGTAGCAATTCTCCACAATCATCTTAGTATCGAAATAAACCCTGCTTAGAAACTTAGAGTTAGCCTCAATGTATTTTTGATTTCTTAAAGATTCTGCATAATCCTTCCAACCACTCAGTACATCTTCGTGAAATGCGGCACGCCTTGCTCCTTCTGTAGGCTTGGGCGACAATTCACAACTAACCCTTGCTTCTGTAGCCTTAGCCAACCTCTCCTTCATGGACACCAGTTTTATAGCGTCTGCGTACATCTGCTCGTAACTGGAAAGAAGAGATGAAGAGTTTACCATCAACGAGTAGGCTTCACCCACATCGCTATCTACTAGATTTTTATATCTGTGAGAAATGGATTCAAACTCTTCTAAAACGTCGTTATACTTCAACGCCAAAGCCCTGTGCTAAATTCTTCAAATAGCCCTTAGCTTCTTCTTCTGTTTTGAACTGTGCTAACACTGTATGACGAGTGGACGAACCATTTTGTCCGCATACACGCCAACCGAGAATGTTGTTTTTATCGTCCTTGTCTGTTACGGACTGTACCCAAATATTGGTAGCGTTCAATAATACTGTTCCTCTGTCGTTTAATACAATCATTTTTTACCTCCAAAAAGTTTATATGTTTTTTCTTTCAAAAAGAATAACGGGTCGTGATACGGCTTTGTTACTACGACTAGGTCTGAATTATCTTGGTCGAAATACTTATGTAACATTTTAAATCGTTTGTCTTCTACCTCTTTACCGGTATGGACTTCAACGCCATTTACAAGCTGTTCAAACAATTCCTTACGTAGTCCGTAACAAAAGCCTTTGATATGAATAACTCCCTCGTCTAACAACTTCCACCAACTGTCTGCGTGAATGTTTCTCTTACATTCTACAATGAGATTATTACCCTTGTAGTCTATGCGAATATCTCCGCTTATTTTAGACTGTAAGCCGTAGATTAGATTTCCGGCTTTCAGGGCTCCTGACATTGGCGTTCGTTTAGCTTTTAACCCTAAGTCATTCAACAAGTCTTCAATTTGCTTTTCAGCAGCACGACCGTTTCTTCTGTTTGCCTTTCCTCTTTTACTGGCACTGGAAAGTTTCTTAATCTTTCTTTCTACCTTTTTCTTCTCCCTCTTTTTCTTTTGTGCCGGAGAAAGAATGTTTCGATTGACCGGTGAATACTCATTGTAGTCTTTGCACCAGTCACAATCGTAAGACTTCATGCAGTTAGAGGAAACTTCACAATCTTCCTTATTCATGTTCCAGCAAATCTTTAAGAGTCAAAATCTTGGTTTTTACTAACCCCTTAAAAACATCGAGGAACATATTTTTTATTTCTTCATCTGACGTATCTGTCAAAACGTCTACTCCCGTTTTAACGTTACCTTCGTCAATTTCCTGCGTAAGCATTACTTTAATCTTTTTTTTCATTCGCATTATCCTTTCCACTAGCGTTACAAAACTCTGCAACAGGACAGAAGTTTTCACATTTTCTACCGCCCCATGTTTCTCTGTATCTACACGGCGGAGGTAAAGTTTTGGTTTCAATAGCCTTTGTTAAATCATTGGCTTTTCTTGTCATATACTTGGTAATCCAATGGTCTGAAATTTTGTTGACGGGTATCATATAAGCATTTTCGAGAATACCTCTTTGCTTTGCTATGTACGTATTGCCGTCTTTCACAATCGCTTCGCATACCATGTTTGCAGTGTCTTTTCCTAGGCACCTTTTAATCTTCATGCGATAATCGTTCATCTGAACAGCAAGGTCGAACATATCTCTGTAGCCGTCGTATTTGAATATTGTTTGATACCGAGGTTTACCGTTTTTGTAATGACCTACCTGAACCTTTTCTGTCGTAATTCCTAAATGTTTTGCTACGACGAATGAACCGTAAGTTTTGTAGTCGTATAATGTACCGCCATCTTCCGGCGACCAGTAGTCAAACGCTCCAGTTGAAATTCCATCGTCTAAGCGTTTTTCCCCCAAGTCCTCCATCGTCATACCACCTTCTAGCTTTTCATGCGTTCCTGTTCCCAATAAGGCGAACATTAAGCTATAAGGTTTGAAGTAATAATCTTCCGTGATTGTAAGATAGGCTTCTCTCGTTCCTTTGAGTAACTGTGTAGTAGAAGGTTTACCTGACCACTTTCTTTGTTTTGCTAATGTTCTTAGCGTAGGTACTGTCAAACATCTTCCACACGGTACATACGGTCTGCCAGTTACAGGATTGATTTTTCCTTTTAAGCGACATTCCTTAAAACATTCCTCAAATTTACATTTTCCACCATCTTCACAAATAAATCCAACTGCTGGCATGTGCTTTCTCCTATCTAGTTTTGTAAAGGTAACAAGTAATATTATTTAGTGCTTGCGATGAATATCTCTATTCCATGCTTCCAGTTGACGTCGGTCTGAAAGTAATAGCTAGTTAACACTCGCCACAAGTCTATCACAACACTCTTGCATAAAGTTTGTATCCAACAAATTCGGCTGCGGAGGTATTTATGCCTACTGGGACCACCTTTCTTCGGCACGGGACTTACATTCGGCTTCCCTAACTCCTCCACTAAGTGGGGTTTGGACTGTGCAGTAACGGACAAGAACAATCCCGCCCTTGGGACCCGTCACACGTCTTACTGTTTACCATTCCTTATGACGTTAATCTGTGAACATACGGCAGCACGATGACATATAACGCAGGAACTTATTGCTATTTTGTTGTTTGGCTGGGCTTGGGTGCCACGTCCTCCCGGACTGTTATGCGATGTTTTCTAGTAACACCCAAGACACCAACTGTCTGCATTCTACTAACACAAACCTTATCCTTTTATGAAGTTTCTCAACTTCTAAATACAGTGTAGCACACTTTTTAATTCTTGTCAAGTCTTTTTTTTTATTTCTGAAAATTTCTTTTCTCGACCTGACTACAAATACAGTATAGCATGGATTTTCAATCTTGTCAAGAGTTTTTTTAAAATATTTTTAATAATATTCCTCCAGTCTTGAAGTATCGGAATTGTAAGTAAACTCCATCACGTTCGGACCGAACATTCCGTCACGAGCCTTATCTATCTTGGCTCTAGTTACGTATAATAGTTTTTCTCTTTCTTCTAGTGAAAGTGTGGGGTCTTTCGCCGGACGCCACAATAAGAGAACTATATCTCCTGACGCTTCTAAATCTCCGGTTGACTTTAGGTTCTGCATAGTGGGTTCTTCGGAAGCCATAGAACCTCGATTTAATTGGCTAAGCATAACCATAATAACGTTGTTATCTTTGGCAATAGCTTTCATCTTTCGTGCAGAAACAGAAGCGTCCTCGAACGTAGATGTCCCACTCATGTAACCAAAGTAATCTACGATAACCACATCAACATCGCCCTTTAACAAGGAACGACTGTTTACAAGCTTGATTCTTCGTTCAATATCATCAATCGAATACCGATTTCCGTCAAACACAATGAGATACTCACTTAACTTTGCTAAAAGTTCTTCGACCATAACCCCTTGTTTTTCAAGGTAGTCTTGAACTTGATTTATTTTACAGCCGGCTAACTTAGCTATAATTCGTTCTAGCACCTTCCCCTTCGGCATTTCCAAAGAGAAGAATACTACACGCAGTTTTTCGTTGCAAATGGCTCTGATAGCATATTCTATCGCCCAGTCGGATTTACCTGTACCGGCGGCAGCACCTACAATCAACACTTGTTTCTTTTCTATCTTTCGGATACAGTTGTCAATTTGTTCAAAGTGAGTTTTGAAACCTCCTGTAGCGTAGATGGATTTCAAATCTAATAAGCAGTCATTAATACTTGCAGCTTCCTTGATAATCGTTTCGCTATCTTCACCGCTTACCTTAAAATACGCCTTAATCGTATCCTCCGGCACGTTCCACCGTTTGGATAGGTAGGCTATAAGACTAATCTTGATTAAGCCTTTAACCGTTCTAAAATAGTCCTCAACGACCTTGTACTCCTTCTCAATCGTCTTACACTTGTTCAACAGATATTTGAGTGAATACAGGTCAATGTGTTCTGTTTCTAGTTCCTGAACGTTGACTCCACCTAAGAGCATATCGTTCATATCTTTGTACCCATCAGGAATGATGAGAACTCTAACTTCTCTTTTAGGTGTTATCTTTTGTAAGTTCTCTCGAACTCTAGGGACTTTCTTCTTTCCTTCTTCGTCGTTATCCGGAACTAGAATTAGGCTTACATCTTTTTTCAGACGTTTCTCTAAAAAGAGGATTTGGTCTTTGTGTAACTCGTTACTACAATACGCTACAGTAGGTAATCCCATTTGATAACCGCTAATAGCGTCCATGTACCCTTCAACAAGATAGAGAACGTTTTGTTTCATTCTCCGTGCTTTGTAGAACCCGTATAAGAACGAGGATTTGTCATACAAAGCATTGTTCTTAATATTCAGATACTTAGGACTTACATCAAATTGTCGTTTGGCTAATCCTACGTGTCTACCGTTAGTGTCGATAAGAGGAATTGTCACACTGCCCTTATCTTCACCTAATTCAAATGCGGCAATGGTTTCATCTGTAAACCCACGTTTTTCATTCAGGTATTTACGAATGTTCTCAACGTTTGCCACACCTTTATTCGCCCATGCCTGCATTCTCTTTTCTGTATCAACCTCTTCGGCATAGTCCTTGTCATTAGCGAGGTCAATGTTTAACTCTCTAGCAAGTCTTTCTAAGGCTTCTCCGTAGGTAATGTTCTCGTAGTCTGCAAGGAAGTTAATAGCTGTTCCGGCAGAACCACAAGCCATACAGTGATAGAGTCCATTGTCGGAAATGATAAGAGGTTCGCTGTTTTCACTTCCGTGAATAGGACATCTACAACGATAATCGCTACCAACACGGTGAACTTCTACATCTCCAACGCTTGCAATAAATTCCGGTAAGTCAATTTTTTGTTTAATAATTTCTTGAATGTTCACCTTAAAATCACCTTTCTTTTAACATTCTAGCAGTTTATCTGCCTTGTTTCCTGTAGTATACACCTCTCTGCCAAATTCGTCAATACCCGGACCATCAATCCAGTCATACTTGTAAAGAAAATCTCCGATAATCTCTTGTTCTGTTTTTTCTAATTGTCTTTTTAATTCTTCCATGTTATCACTCCTCTAATAATTTCTCAACAGAATATGGTGACTTTTCCACTTTCTTTTTCCCGATTTCTCTGAAATGTTCTTCTTGCTTTTCCCTCGCCAGTAGATTGTATAGGTCTGCAAGCGTTTGTCCTCTTTGTAGGCTGTCCACGCACCTCAAGAGGAGGTTTACGTCACTGTCACTTTTTGTTTCAAAGTGTTTTGCTAACCCTTGAACTCTACGACTATAGTCATCAAGAACAATTCCATCTGTACGATAAATAAATTTCTTAGCTAGATTTTTGTGTTTCATCTTCTTCTGCCTTCTCTATTAAAAACTCAATGTACCGTTTTGCCTTTCTCAGGTCCTCTATGGCTTTACCCTTTTTAGGATAACGGTAAAGATATTTCAATACGGCGTATTCGTATGCAGCCGAACACCCCTTAGAGTTTTTTAAAAACTCCTCTACGAACTCACGGCACTCTTTTCCTCTCCAAGAATAATACTCCGGATTTTTAACATTGATAAGTTTTTGTTCATTCATAATGCCCTCCTACTATATTCGTTAAAATGATGGGTTTTGTGTGAACCTTTTTTATTTTTACATTTGTTAAAATCTCTCTTTTACATTTGTTCGGCGGCGGAACAGCCTCAGGTAGAACTTTAAAAGCTTTTAAAAGATTTTTTAACTCTACAAAGAAACTTTCCCTTAATCCCCCGGAGGGGGATTATTAATTCTTTTAAACTACAATCAAACACATGTTTTCATAACCCCCAAGGATTCCTACAAATAATCCGCAGGGGGTTATTTGTTTTTAATTCTTTTTATTCTACAAAGAAAACATGTTTTACATAACCCCGAAGTTCAACTGAGGGGGTTACTATCTTTTTAAGTCTTTCTTTTTTCTACGCAGTGAAAATCTTTTTTTTCTTTTAGAAGATTGCTTCGCAATCTTCTTTTCTTTTTTTTGTGTTTTTTTTAGTATATAAAAGACTTATGGGTAAATCGTTCCCTTAAAATACATCACGGTTTACACAGCTGTTCCTAGTGTTTTTTTACCCCAGTTCAACCACCAAAACCTCCTTCTTTTTAACCGGCAAATTCCACGACTCCTTTTCTTTGATATAGTATTGATAACCATAAAAATCTCCACAGCTTTTCTTTACTCTTCCAAGGACTCCTGCGTTGACCAATCCTTTCAACGCCTTTCCCATTGTTTTCCTCGTAACTCCGAGTTTTTCAGCAGCCTTAATATTTGTGTATAGGCACGCCGTAGTGTTCGCAAATCGTCTTTCAAACATAAATATCGCAACCAGTTTTTCCATAGTTTTTAATTGCGATTCAAATATAGACGAGAACTCTTTCGAATTAATTTTACAATCTTTAAGGGGCATTTCTTTTGAAAACTTCCACGAAAATTCCTTCCCGTTATTCATAAAAGACCACATATTAACATCTTCACTTACTTTTGTTATTTCAATTTTTATACGCATAATTTATTCCTCCAAATTTTTAATTTAATTTAATTTCTTAGTACGGCATTTCATTATCACCGGGGAAATCATCTTTCGGTGTAGCTTGACCGCCTTGAAGTTTTTCTAACGTCTTCTTAACTTCGGCAAGAACATCTGCACCAAACGGGTCTTTTAAAACTGCCCAATTCAAATAGCCAAGGTCTGTTACACTGCTAACAGGTTTACCTGCATATTTCCCTCTAGGAAATACAATTTCTCCATTTTCGCTTACAGATTGTGTTGTTTTCGTTGCTTCTGTCTTTTGGTGTTGGACAGTTTTCTTAGATTGTTGTTTTTCTTCTGCTGAATATTCAAACCCTTCCGGTAATGCCCAATCGGGTAACAGGGGTTTTTCAAATTGCCCAAACTTATCAATGCTTACCCATTCCTCTTTTAACTTGTAGAGATAAGCACCAATACCCCAAGTGACACATGCACGCTTAAATGCGTCTGATATACCACCCTTAACCGGTTCAACATCGGTAATGCCGGCACCGTCCTCTTTAGAAATCCATTCTCCTGATTCAGGGTCTTTTACACTAATAGTAGCAAGAAAGCCTTTGACGTTCTTTGTAATCTCTCCATTGTACGTCGTTACTGTAATTTCCCCCATATCACAAATTGTGTATTCTACCTTCCAATTAAACGCTCCGAACACGTTGTCAAGGCGTTCTCTTGCGGCACGAGCGTCTACGTAAGCTAACACCGTAGCTGAACCTCCACCCTTAGCTTTCCGCCCAATTCTCCACTGGATATCATCGGGGTGAAAAGGTTTTTTCAATTCTTCCATAATGTTTTGAATGTTGTTTGCCATGTTTGTTTCCTCCTAATTAATACAAGAAATAATTTCTACCGACCACTTTTTACCTTCCCTTTCGTAGCCATCTTTCGCTTCTTCAAGGATAGTCGTTAGTTCCTCGAAGCTTTTAGCGACGTAAAGCATGGGGATTTGTTTCCCTTCTTCTTTGAAGATTAATACATAATTTTTTGTATCTCTCATTTTTCCTCCCTTCACCTCCTTCCCCTGCTTACATCATTATCATATCAAAAATTTTCCACCTTGTCAAGAGTTTTTTTGAAAAAAGATATATTTATTTTTACAATAATGTTATTAAAAAATAATATTAATTCTAATTTAGAATAATAAACATTGTTATTATATTAATTTAGAATAGAGAACAAAAAAATACCCCCAAACGGGGGTATCATTTCTACTTCTTTTTACTTGCTTCCTTGAAGTCCATAATTTTTCCTTCGGATAATCGGAAAATATAAACTTTGTGTACTGATAACTTTTTGTAATCTCCATTGAAGATGACTAGATTGTCAACTTTTGTATTGTTTCTAACCTTTACGAACGCCATCGGCTTTCCTGTTTTTGTTTTTCTGCCCTTCACTTCCAAGACTTCATAGGCAAAAATTCTTACATTGTCAACCAGTGATGTATTGTAATCTTCAAACAAATCTCCAAAACTTACTCCTATTACCTTAGACTCTTCTGTTTTATCGTCATAGTCCGTAGGTATGTACTGAAACTCTCCTTTTGACTTTCTTTTATCTTTCGCCCAAGAAACATATTGTATCATTTCGTCACGATTCCCCTTAAAAACTCCGGCTCTGATTAATCCTTCGATAACCTTTTTGTTCATAGATACATATTGTTCCATAAACTCTTTGAAGTCCTCCGGTGCGTCTTTGGGAATTTCTGCGTTACCTACTCCGGCAATACAATTAAGACCTAAAATAATAATAGGACCATCTTCATCGTAAGTGGAGTAACATTTTTTATACCTCAAGGTTGGAGGTAATACTTTAATTCCTCTTTCCTTGCAGTAGAGAACGTATTCTGCCACCTTAGCTTTATCTTTACAGTTGGAATCAATCAAACTCGCCATATAAGCCGCCGGATAATGACACTTTAGATAGGCTGTAACCCATGCTGTCATTCCGTATGCTGCTGCGTGAGATTTATTCATACAGTAGTTAGCAAAGGCTGTAATGTTGCCAATTAAATCTTCCACTTTTTTCTTGTCGTAGCCATTCATAACAGCTCTTTTTGTCATATCGACTAAAGCAGGTTCCATCTCTTCTACAATCTTTCTACCAATAATACGGCGTAGGTTATCAGCTTCCCCCATTGTGTACCCACATAACTTTCTAGCGATACTCATACAATTTGTTATCGTACAGGTTCTTTATCCTATACTTCTTACAGTTTCCCATAAGTTCAGAGTACATTTTCAACCTCGTCTTTACGGAGGCAGTTATGGAATCTCCATAAAAGGCTAGTGAACAAAGCTAGCTTGCCGGACACTCGTGGGTGGATTATATTCTCTAATAGAGTTTCACCACCTACTCGTTACGGTGATAAATAGCGTTACCTTATTTATTTACCTCGGTATTCCCAATGATAGTTTCCATTTTACTTCTTTTTCGTTGTAAACAAATGTTACAATCTGTGTACAAATAATTAAATAGTATTCTGCTTTTCTTTTTCCCTAATAAAAAGTAACTTTTATCAACACTAGTATTACAAGGTGTAATTGTTGCATTAATACCTATGAGTGTTAAAATGTCACGACACATTTTCTTGGGTGCAACAAAACCGCTTCTGCGGTGAACCTTCCCTACCGACGCAGTACCATCACCATCGAAAAAACCTCGAATGAAATGACGGATTAAATCGGGGCGAATATTAGGAATAGATTCAAATCCAGATTTGCGTGGTATAACGCCTAGCTTAATTAAATCTTTGACGGCTTGCACTGAACTCAAACTAACACGCAAATACTGTCTACCATTGCTTGTGTAAATAGATGTTTGATTTTTTGATTGAATGGCATTCAAGAACCCATCTATAATTTCTCTATCTTCTATTCTGCACGTAAGTTTTAGGCAATATTGCCCATTGTAAATACTAACGTTCCCGTCTGCCATTAAATATCCAAGGTAATATGCTTTTTCTTCGGTATCAATGTTTTGGAAATATAACACATTTCCGAATTTTGTTTTAGGACCTTTCATATTTTTCACCTCCCCTTATTTTATTATGGAAACTATTTTAGGGTTCACCGATTTTGCCCGGTGATAATTTATAAAATCTCTTTTATAAACGACTATATGTTAATCTGTTCTTGGTACACAATGACACCCTCTGTTTCCTTAAGGATAGGTTCTAATTCGGGAATATCGTAAGTGACTTTTGACCGTCCGTTTCTTCTACTAAGGAATTTATCTACCATTCCACTATCCAAAGGACCGGGTCTACCTAACGCCACGACTGCGGATAAATCTGACACATTCTTTACCTTCATCTTACTTACAATAGGGGTCATAACATTTGATTCTATTTGAAAACAACCAAGGGTGTCGCCCTTTTGCAGCATTTTAGCGGTTTCTTTGTCGTCCATAGGTATATTCTGTACTTCAATATTTAAATCCTCTCTTTCTAACGTAGCTTCAATGACGTGACAAGTTTCAAGACCCAGCATATCGAGTTTGAGTAATCCCTGTGCTTCTAGCTGATGATAATCATGGCAAACAACCATATTGTCTTTTTGTTTTTCTACGGCACTCCAAATGTTAATATCATCAGGAGCAACCAGTACAGCAGAAGCGTGACAACCATATGAAATAATATGACCACGGAATTTCATTGCCAAGTCTTTCCAATCACCGGCTTTCATATCTTCTACACTATTTAAATTCTTACTAACTGCTAGGATTTCTTTCGGTTCAATTCCTAACGCTTGTCCTGCACGTTGTACGGCGGACTTTTCTTTAATAAATGATGTGGTTCTTACTTGATAAACTTCACCGTATCTTGATTCAATATATTCAATCAAACGACCTCTATCAGGAGTAGACACATCTATGTCGATATCAGCGGGAGTAACACGTTCAGGGTTGGCAAAGCGTTCAAAAATAAGGTTATTAGCAATGGGGTCTATCTTGGTAATTCCCATTAGGTAGGCTACACAGCTTCCACTTACACTTCCACGTCCAAGTCCAGTAGCAACCCCGTTTTCTCTACACCACTTTAACAAGTCATCAATGATACAGAAGTAATTGAAATATCCTAACTTTCTTAAAACTTCCAACTCATGTTTGACTTGGTCAATGTACGCTTTTTTGTTTGAATGTCCACTTATCCCCTTTTCTTTGTATCCTTCATTGCAACGTTTCCTTACGTAGGCTTCGGGGTCATCTATAAAGACGGGGTAATGTTGTCCACCAAACTCAATTTCCACATTGCACTTTTCTACAATTTCATGAACGTTTTTAAAACATAAGTCTACGTCCACTTGATGATTATTCTTTTTGAACCATTTCCTAATCTCATCTTCTTCCCACATGTGGTAATCGCCTGAACCGTAATACTCGCTATCATCACCCAACATAAGCCATTGTCTATGAGTTTCTGTATCTTCCTTATTCACATAGTGTGAGTCTAAAGAAATGATAGGCTTAATCTTTTCCGATAAGTACCACCACTTCTTGTTGTACTCTACTTGTTCTTCAAAAGAATGCGGTTGGAACTCTACGTAGAAGTCATCTTTGAAAATCTGGGAAAGTGAGTCAATATATTCTTCCCACCCTTCACTAGATAAAGGACCTGCTACACAAGCTGTAGTACAAATCAAACCCTCACAATGTTCTTTTAGAATAGACAAGTCAATACGAGGTTTCTTATAAAAGTTCTTGTGTGCCAAGGTATCTAACTTCATTAGATTTCTAAAACCTACAATATCTTTAGCCAACAAGATTAGATGATAATATCCACCACCCTTTACAGAAGCGTCCTCGCATAAATAAAACTCGCAACCAAGAATAGGTTTAATCTCTTCTTTTTTACACTCTTGGTAAAAATCAATAAGACCGGTTACAGTTCCGTGGTCAGTAAGTGCTACCGCTTCCCAATCTAATTCTTTGGCTCTAAATACCATATCGGGAATTTTAGCAAAGCCGTCATGTAGACTGTAATCAGAATGTGCATGTAGATTACATGTAAACTTCATATTATTCCTCCTTTTCATTTTGTATTCATTTTAGCACTTAATTCATAAAAAGTCAAGCAATAAAAAAATACCTCCGTTTTCACGGAGGTATTGTTACAGGAGTACCCCTAAATTTCATTTAAAGGCACTCTCAGTTGAGTTTTTCAATGTTTGGAACGTTCTAGGTATAATTTAACCTAGAGGATATTTCAAAATAAAAAAACCCTGTTTTATTTTACCTTTTCTACCACTAAATAACCGAACAAACCGCTTAATAGCAAGGCGTAAGTATCTCTTTGTCGTTTAATTACCGCTGTTTTGTGTTGAATGGATTTGATTTGCTGCGTCAATATCTCTAAAGATTGACTCTGCCTCTGCAAGGTTTCGTCTGCTTTCTGTAATGATAGTTCGGCTTTGTCCAATTTCTCTTTCGTTATCTCTAACCGACTCTTGGATTCTTGAAGTTGATTGTAAAGCGTTATCAACTCCTGAGATTGCTCTGTCGAATTCTTCGTTAGAATGTCTAATTTCGACTCTAGCTGCGTCAATGTCATCTCTTGCCGACTGATTATCATCTTTAATCTGTTGTACTGTTCTAATTGCATTACTACCGTCTGCTGTGGCGTTTCTGTCGTAGAGGTAGCAAACACCCACGGCGAGGATAATAACAATAAGAATGCAAGCGATAACGACCTGATAATTGTTTTTAAGTTTTTCATACATGGCTACTCCTATATTTTACTACCCCAAGATTGGGCGTACTCTTTAGCTTTTTCTCTAAGAATATCTCCACCGCTACCGGCTTCGTCGTTTTCATGCAATACCCACAAATCCCAACGTTCACAACCGTTATTAGGACCGTAAGGTTCACAAGCATACCAACCGTCCATGTTATCCGCCGCTTCTGCATGTGTAAGTACATTGGATATATCGCATGGTAAACCTAAGTCTACGCAAAGAACAGCAATGACCTGTGCCAATGTTTCAATCTGTGCGTCTGTAGGTGGATAATCTCCTAAGTTATAAATCCATTGTGCATTATAAGCACAACACAAAGAAACTCCCACGGAAAAACTGTTACGCATATACGTATGATTCTTTCGGTCAGTCAATTCCCCGTCAACGTAAATCTTGCCATCGCCGTCAATGTTAATATGGTAATCGTCAAACTTTTGATTGTAGCGACCGGCAGACCAATGCAAGTAAATATTGTTTACCTGCCCGACGGCACGACTGCAATAATCGTTCAAATCACTAAGGCTTATTTCCTTCATTTTTACTCCTTTCGTCCTTTAACGGATTAAAAGATGAACTTTCTTCCAATTTATCCGGTATCCCATCTCCGTCCCTATCAAGAGTTAATCCTGATAAGCCGACGAGAACGGTAAGCACCGGTACAACATAAGTGTGGTCGATAATACTTTCCCCAACTTTTATAATTCCGTTTTTAGCTTCATCTACGTACCCTTGAACGAACGTTAAGATATAAGTAATGATAACAATGAGAAGAGGGATTAGCATTAAGCATACTAATCCCCTCATCATTACAATCCCCGTAGGTTTTACACGGACGCTCCTAACGCTACTAAAGGCGTTACGCAACACGTTTAAAATCCTACTTTTCACGTCCGAAAACCTCCAGTTTCAAATCTTTGAGTTGGTCTTTGATTGAAGAAACCGATTCTTCTAACCTAGAAATTCTTGTGTCAAAGCTTCTTCTATCCTCTTTCGACGAACGAACTTCTGCTGCCAACTCTACAATGTCTTCTTTCAGTGCAAATAATAGTTGTTTAATAGGTTTAAGTGCCACTTGATGAAACCACGTAGCAAGGATACCTACAATCCCTAAGATGGTCAAAAGGTCTCCCAACGTGTAATTATGCACTACTTCTCACCTCCTTTCGCAAGCTATTCATCATCGTCCTCCGAAGAAAATTCTCTAGCAGCATTTTTCATATTTGAGTAATCGTCTGTACCCATACGTTCTTTCTTAGGTTTATTTTTATTCTTCAAGAGATAACGAATTTCATTTGGTTTCATTCCGTATACTCGCAAGGCGTTAAAGTTATCCGGAGTTGGGTGATTTTTATACGCTTCTTTCGCTTCTTTGAGTGCCTCAGAGTATTGCTTCTTAGCATACACTTCAACTTGTTGTGCGTCACGAGCGTTGTTTTCCCCAATCGGTTTAAAGCCTAGGATTTTAAGCACACGGTCATAATCTGAATACTTGTCCAACGTCTTGCCACTTGCCGTTTTATATTCTCCCTCAATAGCCTGTTCTATCTGTCTGGGCTTAGAGGAAATGGCGTTGATAAGAGGTTTGGGGTCTTGAGAAGCAAGGGATTGGTACGCTCCCTTGATAAGTCCATAAGTAGGACCACCATCAATAGAGAACACGTCCTGTAACCCAATACGACCTTGTAAGTTAATCCCTGTAGCATGGGCGAAAGCACCATATAAAGCCACGTTTACCATAGCCTTTTTCGTAGGGTTACCTCCTGCCCAAGTTATCATATCTCTTTTTACTATGTCGCTAATGGATTCTCCTGTCACAAGTTCGCTTACACCGTCAAGCAACCCTTCCCAAGGCATACCGCCTAAACCTGCTACCAAGGCAAGAGAAGTTAGGAAACGAACATTTTCCGCCTTAGTATTGTTAAGCATGAAGTTCAAGGTGAACAGAGGGAATTTCTTAAACTGCAAGAGTGCTTTACCAGTTACCCCTAAGTTTGTGATACCGAGCGGAGTATTGGCAATACCGTAGTCAAAGTTTGTCTTAATGACAAAATCACGAACCCACTTGTATCTCCACTGTTTTTCTTTATTCAGTTCTTTTTGCTGTGCCGAAAGTTTATTCCATTCTTTTGCAGATTCTTCATAGGCAGCAATAGCGGAAATTTTTCTTGCTATCGTATCACCCTTTTCAAAGAAATACATGGATTTATTTGCAAGACTGGAAACAGATTCTTTACCAATCAACTTCTTGTTCATATAACCCAACGGGTCCCCCGTCAACTCTCTATCAAGGGCGAAGTTTTCTTCCCCGATACCTAAGTAATGGAACAAGTCGTTGTATTTCTTAACATCACCACTGTTAAGGATTCTTGCCGCTTTGACCATATTGCCGGAAACGAGGTTTGCTCCCTTTGCCAACTTAGCGTTAGCGTTAAGTAACTGAGAAAGCTGTACCACTAATGAGGATACGTTTCCTATCCCTAACTTCATAACGTTGTTAAAAGCTATGCTTTGCCCTAGTGCGTCTGTATACGGGTGGTCAGAATAGTATCTCTTAATCATGGGGCCTAGTTTAGGAATGGAACTAACAGCCTCGTTCATAAAGTTATCAAAATCGGTAATTGATTGTTTGTTCAGGTTAGCCGACAAGTAGTTCTTTACAAACTTTTCTTCCTGCGTAACAGCCGGTTCTGCAAAATCCTTACCGAACGTTTCTGCGTATACACGAGTGCCATCATATTTAAGTTTAGCTTTGGCAATGTAATTAGCTGCGTCACCAAAGTATCTCATAGTAACATTACGAACGTTACGGGAATAACCCTTAGCGTCAGTCTGTGTCAAGAAGTGAGGGTTGAACTTGGAGCGACCTGTAGCACGGGATAAAAGTTCATTGAACTCGCTTTCTGTAAGCATTTCTGTCTTTTTATTAGCTAACAGTCTTTTAATTTTTGTAAGTTTGATTTGCCGTTGTGCTACACGCAAAGCATTTGCTTCCTCTGTATCCCCAAAGGCTCTAGCTTTTTCTATCTTGCTAATCCTTTTAAGAATAGACTGACCTGTGGCACGACCACCCTCAAAGACCGGAGCAACCATATTAGAAAGGGCTGTGGAGTATTTAGAACTATCAAGCATTTCGCTTAATACGCCAGTTTCTTCCAATTCCTTCAACTGCTGCAAGGAAAGAATATCGCCACGTGCGGACCCTTCAAAGTTGACCATTTGACTAAAGCGTGACAATTCATAGTAGATAGCCTGCTTACCTTCTTTTGCTAACTTCTTTGTGTACGCTCTAGCTTCACTTTGAGTTCTAAAGGAAACTGTCTTTTCCCATTTTCCGTTCTGTGTCTTTTCAAAGATAGTGTAGGGCAAGTGAATGTGGGGCAAGTATCCGGACTTCTTAGTAGGCACAAGTGCGTTTTTACCTTCAACTTTGAGTTTCGTTTCTACCATTTGTTCAAATGCTTTGTTCATAGCTTCACGGTGCTTTTTATATCTATCAATTAAGAGGTTCTTATCTGCTTCACTTAAATCATTGTGTCCCGTAATGTCAAATACTTCTTTTAATGCTTCTCCCATGTGGTCATTTACATACTTCTGAGCAGACTCTTCTGTTTTGAAAAGTTTACTGCCATCAGACAAGCCAAGCACGTCATAACCAGTATTATCATTACCAATTATTTTAGTGTGTTCAAACTGTTCTTTAATTTCGTGTTGCTTAGCCTGTGCGTCGTAAAAATCATCAAAGTGTTCTCTGTAGCTATCATGTTTCAAGGCACCGAACAAATCCGGTGAGAACTTTACAAGTTCAATCGGGTCTTGGTGAACATCGTTAGCGTATAAGATAGCGTCTTCAAGAGCCTTGGTTTGGTTTTTCTTCAAATCTTCCCAAACACTCACAAAGTTTTCCCCGAACTCTTTTAATTTTCTCGTTCTTGTAAGCTGTGCGTCATTTGCTAAGTCGTAAATCTTTTTAGCAGAAGGAATATATTTTTCAAAGATGGTCATGGGGTCACGGAGCATTTTTCCGATAACGGTTAGCTTATTTTTATTTGACTGTAGTTCATTAAGATATTCTTGTCCCATATCAAAGATATGATTCCGTGCCGTTGTTTCAGGAGTATCAGGGTTTACTTTCTTTATCTGTTCCATCAAAAAGTCATGGTCTAAGATGGAACGACCTTCGTCATCATAGACAGCTTTAGTATTTTTAATAAACTCCCATTTATCCTTGACAAAACTGTAATCCTTACTTTTCTTCGCCCAATCCACTAAGTCAGTTAAGATACTGGAGGATTTGTCATAATCTGCGTACATATCTCTAATGAGTTCCAATTTCTTGGTATCAGGCATACCGGAGTCTTTTATTCTTGCTTCCATTTCGTTAGGAGTAATACCTTTTTCCATGATAGAGTCATCTTTGAGAAGTCCGTTTTCTTTCATTACTTCCGCCCACTTCAACTGGTTATTCACCATGTTGTTATGAAGAATATTAGCTGCCAATTCATGTACCAACGTTTGATTATCAAAGAAATTATTTATAACACCAGCTTGCTTATTTTGCATAGCAATATCCATCATATTTGCAAAAGTAATTCTTGCGTTTTGTGCATGTTCTCCATCTGCGTACAGGAGATACTTCATTCCATCACCTAACGAGGATTTATCTTCTTTCACTTCCACTAATTCTTTTATGGCGTCATTCACGATACTCTTTTCTTCTTCGGGCATATTATTTAAGAACTCTTTGGTGATAGCCACTTCATTATTCTTTGTTAGAATATCTAAGAATTTTCTCTTCTGCGGTGTAGTGAAAGTTGATTTTAATTCCCCGTCAGACAACAAACTCTTGAAGTTACCGTTGACAATCCCTAACGCTTGGTGTACCATTTCATGGTTTACGGCATAATTAATACTATCAGGATTCTCAAAGAGGGTAATAGCACCGGTTCTAGCGTTGACACTAGCAACCTTACCTTCTTCTTTTTGTTCTCCCTGTTTGATAGAAGTTCCTAATCCGTTAAAGAAGTCCCCAATCTTTTTAGCAGCTTTATCTGTAAATCCGGAGAATTGTTTTACATACGTTTCTTTAGAAGCAAACTCCTTATTGCCGGTTATAGGAATAGAATACAAGGATTCATAGCCTTTTAGTTTCTTTTTACCTACAGTAGGTACTACGTCTGCGGAGTTTCTTTGACGAATTGCTCCATCGTCTTTTGAAACTCGTTTTCCTCTTCCCCCGTCATCGGCTTTGGCTTTAGGTTTTCCACTGACTTGGGTGTTGGTGTTTCCCATATCCACGGTCTGTTTTTGTTTATCATTCGATTTCTCCTTTTCTACGGCACTAGATTCTTTTGTACCATTGCTCGCCACGTTATCAGGCTTCTTTTGTTCAGTTCGTGTTTCAGCTTTAGTTTCTTTCTTTGGTTCAGCTTCGACACTCGCTCTAGCACTATCACTGACTCCCTTTCCCTGTCTGTTCTTTTCCAGTTCCCCATTTACAACCCTTCCTCCTTCTGTTTTTACTTGAATATTGTTCTTCTTAATATAGTTGATAACTGACTTATCAAGGTATGGCAATAACTCTTTAGAAAGATGAAGAGTTTCAACTTCTTTTTCTCCCTCTTCTTTCTCCTTTGAGTCTTTTCCTAATATAAAATTATCTTTATTAGGGTCATCTTCATAAAACGCCAACCTCAAATTAGCGGAAACAGTACCATCGTCGTTTACTTTTACGGGGTTTGTTCTCATATCGTCTACAGTATACTTATCTAACCCGTTATCGAACAAATAATCATCTACCCTGTCTGCTATTTCGCTCTGACTAGATTCTTTATTAATTCCCTCTAGTTTACCTATCTTTACTTTAATTCTGTTTGATTGTAATCCTCCACCCTCACCTATTGTAATTCTAGGTTTGCCATCTTCCGTATCATGTTCGTAAGATAAGAACTTTTCATCGCCCTTGTAGAGCCTATCGTTTTTACTAAGATTGTCTTTTTCTGCCTTTTCTTTTGTTACTGGTTCTGCCTTGCGTTTAGTTGCGTTAGCTGTTTTCTTAACGGGTTCTTCCGGAGTATTGATAGAACGTTCTATATCTTCCACGTGAGTTTTTGCGTCTGCAAAGGTGTCTAATCGCTTATTAGCATATTTTACAATACCCTTTTTAACTTTATCTCTTATATTTTCAGGGAAATGTTCTACAATCTTATCGAGGTTTGAAGGCTTATAATCTTCTAACCCCTTAAGCATTTCTCTAACATTAGCTTTTACCTTAGCAGAAAGTTTTTTGTCATTTATATATTTAGCAATACCTTCTGCAAATATTTTATCTTGGGCATAGTTTTCCTTTATAGTTCTTCTTCTTTCCACTATTCCATACTTGTTATTATCATTTTTAGCGACGTTGTTACGTGTATTTCTTTCGTCAACGGCAGCTTTAATAATTGCCGCACGCTCTTTGGGGTCAATCGTAGAGTTTACCAGTTTTGGGTCAATGTGAACTCCTCTGTTATCACTGCTTCTGTTAAAATCCCTTACTATTTTTAAATCTCTTCCCATTGGAGTTTTACTTGAATTATCATGAAAACGGGAGTAATTGTAAATCTTCTTAATAGACTCTTTATCTAATGTTTTTTCTACTCCCTTAGCTATCTCTTGGTCATTCATAGTGTCAAGTGTTTCGCCAGTCATATAGTAAGGACTATTCTCTTTATCCTTCTTGATACTTTCTTTAGCTGTTTTTACAAAATCTATATTATTCTTGCGTACCTTCCGCTGTGCCAATTCACTAGCCTTGTTAATAACGGAGAAAACCTTGGGATTGGAAATATCAATACCTTTTTCTTTGAGGGCATTGACAACCTCTTCGTTATCGCTTGTAGCTTTATAGAACTGGCTATCTACACCTTTATCTTCTATATCTTTTGCTACACTATCAAGTTGGTCTGAGATTTTTTGCTTATTTTCTTTTTCTACACCCTTAGCAAACTCGTTTACGCTCTTGCCAATATCTCTAACATGGTTTCTATCAGGGAAAGCGTCAGTAAGGTGTTTTGTATCTTCATCTGATAACTCATATCCTATTTCCTGTGCTTTGTTGTAAATATCAGTAGCTTGTTTTCGTTTAATATTATCGTCTACACGATTAGCGATTGTTTTAGCTACATCGTAAGCGACTCGTTCACTGTTAATGGGAATATCATCATTCTGAACAATAGCCCTAGCTAAGTCCTTTGTTTGACCTTTTGTCATTTTGCTTTCAAATTCCATTGGGTCATATCCAAGAACGTCTTTAGCGTTAGACAGAATTTCGTTAGTCCACCCTTGACGTTGAGGGAAATTGTCAACATCAGAATAGTGTTTACGTTCTGCTACGTCCATTTCAGACGGATTATCAACACGGAAATCTACATTTGACATAGCGTCCCCATCAAGAGGGGCTGTATTATGGGTATAACTAGTTTCTTGAGGGGTTTCTTGTGGGATAACAGCTTCCGTACCATCAAGATTGTCAAGAGGGGTATTAATCGTCACGCCATCATCGAGATTAACTTCATCTTCTATAAGGTTGGGTTCAGGTTTTACGTTGGGAATATTTTCTGCGGTGTTAGGAGTTGCTTCAACAGTACTTTCAGGCATTGCTTCCACCGTTCCAGGAGCATTGTTAATAGCCTCTTCCACGTTCGTTGTCCCTCTATGACCTCTACGCCCACCAATAGAGCCAAGGAGAGCCATCGGCAATGTACCCACAAAGGCACCAATACCTTGGTCAATACCTTCCTTAGAAAATGCAGTAGGAGCAAAATCAATATCTCTATCTTCAATAGCGGAGTCTTGGAACTCTTGCTGTAACCCTTCTGTGTAGGCTTCTGCTGTAGAGCCGCCTAAGCCTTTAGCTAATCTACCGGCAAAATTACCTTCACCAAAGGAAGCTACCTTGCCACCAGCTTCTGCAAGCGAGCCTAATAAGCCTTTACCTGTACTTGCGGCTACATCTTCTGCCGCTTCTGCACCAACCTTACCGAACACTCCACTAACGCCCTTAATGGCTCTACCTGCCATGCCTACGGTTAATGCGTTTTGTGCTATAGATAAGCCTACGTTATCATTAAAGTCTTGGTGCATAGCCCTGCTTGCTTCTTCTGATGATAATCCTCTTGCAATAGCTTCATCATAGGTGTTCCCTGCTTCACTTGCAGAGTCCCAAGCTGCCCCAAGACCAGTAAGTACAAGTGGGTTTTTCGTTACCGCCGCTGCACCTACCAAGACGGCAGCCGAACCGATTAATCCACCTGCGTCTGAAACGGCACCGCCGGGAGAGGCGAGGTAATTCAATACTCCAACGTCTTGCATGGAAACCTTATTGTTTACTTTAAAGTTGTCTGCTAAGTATTGTCCACTATCATGCATTGCTTCTCCAAGAAATCGAAGAGGGCTGTATTGGGGGTCATAGGTCATTCCAGCTTGTTCATAGAGTTTTCTATTATCATCTTCATTTTCAATGGCGGATTGTTCTGCCATTCTACCAACACCACTTAATGCGGAACCAAAACTACCTACTAAGCTATTACCGAACGAACTTAAAAACCCCTGCTGTTCATCATCAGAAGGGTTAGGGGCAATAATATCTCTACCCCCACCCATTCTATCCATTAAATCATAAATACTCAAATATTACCCCTGTCCTTTCTGTGTTTAGAAATATGTACCAAGCATTGTTTGTCTTTGATGGTCTGTTATGGAGTTACCGCTTTGTGCTAATACACCATCTACCATAGGCATAATTTCATCAGCACTACGCCAACCGGGCTTACCGGCTAAGGCAGCGTTGGCTTCGAGTATCTTTGTTGCCAGTGACATACCACCTTCATAAGTAGATGGGTCGGATTGTGCAGTAACACCTGTATTATAGTTGATTTTATCCATAACAGCATTTGCGGCTCTTTCATACGGGTTGTATTCTCCGGGGTGATTTGCTGCATAATTATCACTCATCTTCATAAGTTCTAATTCGCTATTCCCAATACCGGAACCACCTCCACGAGAACTTCCACCTCCGCCACCACCACTAGCAGCATTAGCGGCTTTTTGTTGTGCCAATTCTAATTCTTTTTGTTTCATTGCCATTGTAGAATCAAATTCACGTTTCTTTTCGTTAAAGTTTCGTTCATCATTGTTCATTTTGATTTGACTATCTAAGAGTTGTCCACCGGTTACAAATTGGTCTGCCCCATCATTAAGAGAAGCCCCCAATAAGTTCTTAGCAAGGTCTGCATAGGCACGCCTGTTATCTACGTTATTAGAGTTGCGAATTAACCCTAACATACCCATGATTTGTTGCTTTTTAATAGCGGCATTGGCTGCGTCAATATCAGAGTCTTTCTTTGCGTTGTAGGTAGCCTGTAAACTATCAAGGAACGGTTTCATTCTCTTTCCTACATCACTACCGTAACGCAATGCTTCTTGGTCATAATGAGGACCATAAAGAAAACGTTGATACTGGTCATCAGCCTTAGAAGGTCCCGATTTTCCCAAGATACTAGCAATAGACGCTTGGTCTAACGGCTCTTTGGTATCAGACGTTCTTACATTAGCACGCATACTAAAGAATGGATTTCCTTTTGCGTCCTTAGCTGTAAAATCAAAACCAGTTCCACCATCGGCAATACGTTTAGCTATATCATCTGCGTATGCCTTAATGGTAGGATATTCACCTTGGGAAGAGGTGTCATCGGCTAAGTTTGGGTCGCCACTATACCATACAGAAGCGGCTCGTCTTACATCACCGTTGTTTTGGTCTAACACATCATTGGCGTAATGAAAGGCTACATTTTCTTGGTTTTCAGGCGACCAGTCAGACCCATCTAATCCTGCGGCTTGTGCTGCGGATTCGTAAGTTGCCGGTTGGAACTGATACTTGCCACGGGCATTGCCATCACCGTTATAAGCGTTGTAATCACCACCGGACTCTTTATCACCAATAGCGTTCAGAAACGCTTTAACTAATGCCGGATTTGCCAATATTCATCACCCCTTATTGTCCGAACAAGTTTACATATCTAGGTAACTGATTATTCTGCCCTAACTGTAACTGAGAAAAGTCGTACTGTGGTTGTGCTAAACTCTGCGTAGGTTGAGGAGCGACAGCCGGTTTATTCATATAATCTTTGTAGCGTTGGAACGTGCCGTCAGAAACCTTAGTACCCTTCATGGCGTTAGCGTAATCTTCCGAAAGGTTCATTTTATCACGAAGGTCGGAGAGATTTTTGGTATAAGGCTCTAAATCTGTCTGATTAGCACCCTTATTCTGCTGTGCCAAAGAAAGGGCTTGTGTCCACGCTTGATTATTGTTAGGGTCGAAAGCCTTATCAATAGCCGCCCCCATCTGATTTAACTTCGCTGCGATAGCTGCCTTATCGCTGTCAGATGTAGCTGCATTATATTTATCTGCCTGTTCTTTAAAATCGTTAGTGATTTTATCATTTGCTTTTACGTAGTTGCTTAATTCGTTATCTGCCGTTTTGTATTGACTTCGTAAATCATCTGTACCTGCGTCTGCCAATACCTGTTGGTCGTTTTTGTACGCCTGTCGATTCATATTGCTGTCGTACATCTTAGCACCGATTCTACCAAGGATTTGTCCTAATGCATATCCCCAGTCGTTATCATCTTTTACGTTTATGTTATACATAGATACCCCCTACACAAATAAACTACCTACAGAAGCTATGCCGCTAAGAACGCTACCTAACCCTTGCTTCTGCTTAGTAACAGTATAAGTACGTCCATTTTCATTTTGAGAAATACCTTGAAGAGCCTGAGTGTTACCGTTCTGCAATCCACTAGCACCGCTAAAGTATTTCATAGCGTTAGAAACACTAGCGTCACCGGCTTGTGCATTTGCCTGTAACCCGTTCTGTAACCAAGATTCTCTTTGATTTAAAAGATTACCAACCGTGTTAATATCGTTGGTATAATCTTTAGACATCTGATTAGCCATCGTGTTCTGCCAATCCTTAGCGGCAGTGTTAAACCGAGAAGAATTGATAACTCCACTGTTTGCCATAGCTTGCATACCTTTACCCATCGTATTCTTATACAAGTTGTCGTAGTAGGTTTTTTTAGCGTCTTGGAATTGCTGTGGCACTTCCCCGTTCAGCAATCCTTCTTGACGTTTCATAATATCATTAATGTTAGTCGAATATGTATCTATTAACCCTTTCCAGTCGGGGTTATAAACCATATTCAACTGTTCTCCACCCTTGTTAAGCAACTGGGTAATATAAGGAGAAACCTCTTGCATGTACGCTAGTTGTCTAGCATATAAGGCTTTTTCTTCATCGCTTAGAGGTCTTTGTTGCATTGTGGTTGTACTATGACCGCCCATTGTCTACCTCCCATTCAAATTCGTACTTCACACTACCGTCAGCATAGGGAATTGTATGAATGAGCTTAGCTCCACTCATACGGGCATATGCTTTTGGGTTTCTTGAAGTGTAAGTTCTTAATCCTTTCGCCCCCGTTATTCGTGCTATATGTTTATAGATTTTCTCAAAGGGTTTAAAGTTACCGGACGTAGGACCAATCATAATATAATTGCCTTCTACGCCGTAAGTGGAAATAGAGCCATCTTCCATGATGATATACAATGGGTATCTGTGAATATCCCAATCTTCAAAAAATGGCGTTCCCAATTTCCGTTCATATTCTATAATCTTACTTACAATCGTTTCGTTATTAACCGTAAGGGCTACCTCCTCCTGACGATGATGGTCCGACAAAATTACCCTGTCCCCATTTCTTCTTTTTACCACTTCCCCAACCCTTTCCTCCGCTTCCACCCGAAGGAACTGAGGTCATAGCTACATAAGACTGAACAAGAATAGCGTCCCAGTATCGCCATGTAATAACACTGTCTGTTTCAAAAGTTAATACAATCGTATCATCTCGTATCTGTGTTTTAAATTCTTCTTTTTGTTTTTCTGCTGTCCAATCCCAATTCCAAGACACTCCGTTACAAGTAAGTTTAGCACTTCCTGCTTTGTCTGCTGTTAATTCTAAAACGGAGCGATACAAGGTGAGAATGAATATATCTTTCTTTTCTTTCGATACAATCTTTTGGTGGATAACCTTACCCTCATCATTATCATTTTCCGTAGACAATGAATACAGTTTGTTATCCATACCAAGGAGTACCATTTCCTTGCCTTCTGCTACAGAGTTTACATTAGATGGGAAAATCCACTTAGTGAATGCTCCCAGTCTGTAATGGTATACCCATACAACGCTACCTGAATTAGGATTGATGAGTAACTGGTCCGTTCTATCTAACTTAGTAACCCAAGGGGCATAATTCATTTTAGCGATAGCCGGATTACATTTTTCACCAATTTCTGCATTGGTATAGTTACCATATATCTCCGTAGCCGATACCAACCGTAACCCCGTTCGTGATAAGTAACATACGTCTTTACCGAGGTTTGTCATAGCGTCATTATTAATAAAGTCTGAATTTTGTCCCACCAAGGTAACGTTCCAGTCCTCCGGTTCGTTAGCTACACGATATACATTCCCATTATCTTTAAAGACAACAAGGTCTGTGGAAAGAGGATAGATACCTTTAATTCCGGAAATATCACCTACGTCCAAGTCCTTGGCAGATGAAGCGTCATTGCTATCTTGTTCCCAATTAGTAGGGTCCCCGATAGCGGAATACTTAATATTATTCGTCGAACTTTGAGAAACTAAGACTCTTGAAAAACGTTCTGTAACATAATCACAAACAGGATATTTTTCACTGGTCTGTAAAGTACTCCCACTATATTCGTAGATTTGTAGGGTTTTGTTTGAAGCTATTAGAATTTTTGTTCCAAATCGACACACGCAAGGCTGTGAAGTTGTGTCACCGTTCAGCTTGCCAAGCAAGATAGGCTGTTTGTTTGGTTCGTATCTGTAGACTGATTTATCTTTTAGGAATACTAAGTATAAGTTTAACTCATAGTCATACCAAATATAAGAAATATCAGAGGAGAAGGTGAAGAGGGGTTTCCCCACCCCTCTTCTAGTTTTCAATTCACTACCTTCTGCGTCAAACTCCATGTTCTCTATAACCTTAGCTTCGGTTTCTTTGAGGTCCATAGGGTCTGTAGCAATATTCATTCCTCCGACCAAACTTTTAACAGCAAACTCGCTTATTCTTTTTGCCTTGCCAACTTGCTTAGCCATTATAATACGTCAAAAGTGAAAGCACCATTACTATAATCAAAAGAGCCAGTGCCACGGTCTTTTCTGTTGTCATACAGGCGGCTCGTAGCATAGCTGCCGTCAGACTTCTTGCCTTTTACGTTTATCACTCTAGTTTCACCTTTCAGAACATTAACAGTGAGGAATTTTTGTTGGTCGTTAATTGTTAAATTACTAATGTGATTAAACATAGTAATTATCACATCGTCTTGAATATTGTCAAATTTGCCATTAACATTAAGTGTAGCCCCGGTTACTCCATTTAAAATAGAGAAAGTATCAAGACTTGGGAAATCTATATTACGCCCACTGACAGTTAGCGTAAATTCATTATCCCCCGTTTTAGTTAATTCTGCCAACGGAGATAATATACCCGTGTTATAATCATAAACATATTTCATATCAGGTTTAATAACAATTTCTTTTACTACTCCATTAAGAACACTGTTCGTATATTTCAAATTAAATCCATTAAATCCGCTTGTTTTATCAATATCTCCATTGATATACACAGGTATAGCAGACAAATCTACAGAAGCAAAATGTTGTCCTATAACCCTTACATCATCTTTGTCAAACATCATTTCACTAGACGTATTTCCATTTTTCACTATTAGTGTGGCTCCCGTTATGCCGTCTAATCCGGGTAGATTTTTAAGTTCTGCATAGGAACTCTTTCTAACAGCAACATAATCGCCATCTTTTTTATATAAGGCGAATAAGCCGTTTTCTGCTACTAACTCACCGTCCATTTTAGCTTCAATAGTGACTTCAACGCCGATTTCAGTACCGTCAGGATAGCAATAAGTAAATTCTAAGCCACGCTTGTTATAAGGTGGGTTAATAGCGAAAGCAAGATTTCCTGCTTCATCAATCTCTTGGAAGCTATACCCTTCGTTACTTTTTACTTTATAATGAGGATTACCGGTAAGAGCGATAGTCGTGTCACCTACAGAAGGTTCTCTTACCAAAGATAATTGAGTATAATGTTCTGCGTGTCTATCACCATAAATATCATTGATAATAGAACTCAATACATCATCTACCTTTTCAGAAGTAGGGATAATGCCCTTCATGAACAAAGAGGAATAAGCGTTAGGAACTTTTCCACCACTTTCTAAACTTGCTACCCATTCACTTTCACTGCCGCTATAGCCGTTATTGACAGCTACTTGATAAGCGGATAAACCCTGAACCCCTTGCGGTCCAACATCTCCCTTGGAACCCTGTTCCCCACGAGGACCAATTTCGCCTTTAGGACCTTGTTCTCCACGGTCCCCCTTTGGACCAACGGGACCTATAGGACCCCGAACGCCTTGCGGACCCTGAGGACCTGCGTCACCTTTATCTCCCTTAACACCTTGACTTCCCTTTAAACCTAATCCCAATTCGAGTTTGATAGGGTCTTTCAAAATAACTTCGATTGTGTCCATATTTTCCTCCTAATGCCAAGAAATACCGGGACTTACATACAAAGCCCCATTTAATAAACGAGTAGCTTCTCCGTCCGGAGTCTTTTGTAATACGTCATACGTATAAGTATTCGTAGTAGCATACGTATCTCCGTCAGTATCTATTAGAGAAGTATCCTCATCTTTGAAATGAAATTCTACAATGCCGCCAGTAGCGTCTATAATCTCTACTTCTGCGGCTAGAATAACCTCGTCATCTTCCGCCGTTCTTCGTACCTTACACTGGTATTGATAACCGGTAATATCAACGGGTGAATTATCTTGTTTTTTTATCTTTAACTGAAAACGAAAATCATCGCCCTGATTAATAGTAAGGTCTTTAACGGCAGTACTTAATTTTGGTTTTGCCATATAACCTCCTTAAATGTGTCCATTCACATCTACGGGAAAGTCTTGCGTATTACTTAAATCGCAAACAAACAAATTAAGGTAATTGGTTCTCCTATTTGTGAACATTTCTTTTCTATATATCTCCGGAACAACCTCTATAGTCTTTTCTCCGATATGAGCAGTTTGAAAAACATTCGTGTTTCCGTGCATGGTGGTGGTACGAACAAGTGTGCTACCAATCAGTTCAGTGTTGTATTGGCGTTTAGGTACTGTAAATTCTTCCTTTTTATATTCTACTCCGATATTGTATATTTTGTTTACTACATCAATAATGCGTAAACAGTATTTATTACTATTGAATACAATATTTTTGTCATGGTCGAATACCTGCATACCAACATTCCCATCATTAGGAATGTCAGTTGAGTATACGTAGATTGTAAGTCCTTCTAATAGTTGCTGTATGTTTTCGTTCTTATGACAAGCAAATCTAATAGTAGCTACAAAACCACCTATTTTTTCTTCATACAAATTGGTTATCGGAATTTCATGTTTTGAAGATATAACGTATAGGTATGCCTCTCCCTCTTTTCTATCAAGAATAGGGATACTAACATTTACATACCAGTCAAACGGAGCGTTCTTCACTGCACTCATGTCATAAGCCAACGCACACGCTTTCCCTGAGTCTAACGCAGCACCATAATTCTGATAGCCACTAGCACCGGAGGTGTAATACGTTGTTACCCTTACTTTATTTTTCAGATACAAGCACGTGTCAGTATCATTGATTGAGGTAATATTTTCATTGTTCTTTACTTCTAAATATTTCATTAGCATACCCCCCAAAAGACAATATATGTACAATGTTTACCTTTTAACTGTGGTGAAGCGGTAACTTTTAATGTGTTTCCAATTAAGTCAAAATCAAACGGGTTTCTTATCCAGTCTTTAGGTAAATTAGAGGTGCTAGACCCGTTCTGACAAGCAGAAACCCAACAAACTTCATTCCCCGTGATAGGGATAGTCGTTTCAAAATCCTCTACAGTAGAGAACACTTTCATTCCCGTCATTTTTGTAAT
>FLSE01347890.1_pt1 | contig 61172 bp, 52 predicted proteins | sample 1550461 | NCBI WGS metagenome assembly FLSE01 (sample SAMEA4031758, study PRJEB14383) | metagenome | biome: human; feature: oral; material: saliva | place: Philippines | collected 2014 | reverse complement strand
CTGTGCCTCATCGAGTCCGGGTGCCTGTCGCACCGTTTGTCCACGCCCAACAAGATGATGGAGGCTTTCGCGGCCGGTGTGCCCGCGCTGTGTTCTCCCCTGGCCGAGGCCCGCCGCTACCTGGGTGATCAGGCCGACACGTGGGTGCTGGAGGACCCCGAGCACGACCTCGTATCCGCTTTAGAGCGAATCACGCGAGAGGACATCGGCGCCTTCACCGCCCCCGAGATCCCCACGTGGGAGGAGGGGGCCGCGCGTCTGCGCGAGGCCTACGAACGGGCGCTCGCCGCGCGGGCCCGCTGAGGCTCCTGTTTCACGCGCGTTTCACGCGGCTGGGGCGGCGTTTCACGTCCGTTTCACGAGCGTTTTACGAGGCCAGCCAGTCATTTTACGCGACCTGAGGCCGCGTCCCGTCCCCGCGGTCATACTGGCGAGCCGTCACCCAGGCCATGACGAGCATGCCCACCAGCAGAACAGCCATGAGAGCGCCGAGAATGGCGACCGTCATCTCGATCCCGTAGGGGCTGACCGCGAGCCACGCCAGCGGCGCGGCGCAGTAGACGCACGCGAAGGCCAGCATCCGGCGCTGGTGGTAGGTCGCGACGAACACGTTCGACAGCGGCGAGGTTGCGACGGTCAGGGCCAGCCACGGAGCCAGGGACCGAGCGAAGTACCCGGCGGCCTCCCAGCGCGCGCCAAACACGAAGGGGAAGAGCCAGGGGCTGATCCACGCGAGCAGCGCGAAAACGGGAATGGAGAGTCCCAGGGCGGTGCCACCGACTCGTTCGACGACGCGGGTCATGTCCCCGGGTGGGGTATCCGACAGGCGAGGCAGGTAGACCTGCGACAGGGCACCGGCGATGAGGGCGACGGGAGCTTGCAGGGCCATCCACGCCATGTTGAACTGCCCGAGGCCGGCCACGGAGTAGGAGGCGATGAGCATGGGGATCGCGCTCGTGCGCAGCGCGTCGACGACGACGTTGGGCACGCCGACGAGGGCCATCTTTCGGTAGCGGGAGGCCACGGCACGCAGGGAGGGATCCGAGGCCTCGGCCGCGCGGGCGTCACGGGCGCGCCAGGAGAGGTAGGCGACGGCGAGGCCCTGGCCCGCTATCGTCGCACCAATCGCTGCGCCCAGGCCCCCGCCAGCGACGAAGCCGCACACCAGCTGCAGGGCAGCGATACCGAGGGAGCGCACGACGGAGGAGCTCGCGATCGATTGGAATCGCCGGTGGCGGGTCAGCCAATAGGAGCACACCTGCCCCTGCGCCAGGAACAGGACGGACACGCCGACGGCGAGCATCCAGCCCGCGAGCGCGCTCCCGTATCGCGAGGACACCCATGGCCACGCGCAGGCGGCGGTGAGGGTCGCCAGCGCGGAGGTGGCCAGCACGCAGCGCGAGGAGAGGCGGACGAGGGAACGGGCCGAGGCCTCGTCGCCGGGCGCGGGCAGGACGATGCTGAGGTCGAAGCGTGCGCCTGCGACGGCTGCGCCGAGCGTGGCCGCGGAGGTGAAGATGCCCAGGTATCCCAGGTCCGTGTCGGTGTAGAGGCGCGCGATGCCGATCTGGGCGACGAACGCGATGACCTGCGCGAGGATGGTGCCACTCAGGAGCGTGAGCACCTGGCGTAGCACGCCCGTGTGCGCGGGCGGGGCGGGGACGTTCGTCATGCGTTCATTAAATCACCGGGTCGTGCTGCATAGCCCGTAGGATGGGGGCATGCCCTCCCCCGTGTCCGCGCCGCGCGCCCGCAGTCTCGTAGGCGTCGCGTGAAGGTCGCTCTGACGAAGGGAACTCTGCTGGTTCCCCCGACGTACTTTGCGCTCGCGCACGCGTGTGCGATGCCGGAGCGGGATTGGCGAGTGTTCACGCTGGCGGCTCGGGTGAGTGATCCGAGCGTGACGCTCCCCATCCGCGAGGCCGCCCCGGGCGCGCTCTCCCCCGCCTTGCCGCTTCGGGTGGCCTCGCAGGCACGAGGCCTGGGAGCGATGCGCCGCGCTGTTTCCTCGTGGGGACCCGACGTCATTCACCAGCATCAGGCCACCTGGTCCCTGCCGGCCGTGGGGGCGGCGCGGGAGACGGGTGTGCCGCTGGTCGTGACGCTGCACGGAGGAGATGCCTACCCGAGGTTGGGACGAGGCCTGGGCGTTGCTTGGAACGCCCGCAATCGCCGCGCGGCCTTCGAGGGTGCGACCCGCCTCCTCGCGGTGTCGCGCTACCTGGCGGATATGGCGCTTCGCGCGGGCGCGGATCCGGCGCGGCTGAGCGTGCACTATCAGGGCGTGGACACGAAGTGGTGGACCCCTTCCCCCGGCCTGTCCCCGGGAGCGCGCCCCGACCTCGTCCCTGAGGGGGACCACGACCTCGCCGCCGAGGGGGCCGACTCGCCCGAGGTTCCCATCGTCCTGTTCGTGGGGGCGCTCAGCCGCCTGAAGGGCGTAGATGACTTAGTGCGCGCCTCCTCGTCTCTCGTCGAGCGCCGCCCGCACCGCCTGGTGCTGGTGGGCGACGGCCCGCTGGCTCCCTCCCTGCGCGCGAGCGCCCCTGCGCACGTGACGCTGACCGGCCCGCTTGCGCGCGAGCGCGTACGCGAGTGGATGCGACGCGCCCGCATCCTCGCGCTGCCGACGAAGCCGACGCAGGGGCGACAGGAGGCGGCAGGCCTCGTACTGCTGGAGGCACAGGCGTGCGGCGTGCCCGTCGTCGCGTATCGCACGGGCGGAACGCCGGAAATGACGGCGCCAGGAGCCTCGCTGCTCACCGGCGAACGCACGCCGGATGCCCTGGGCTGCGCCATCGACGAGGCCTTGGCGTGGTCGGACGAGGAGCGCGCGGACCGCGCGGCGGCGTGCCGCGCGTGGGTGGATGCTGAGCGCTCGCTGCGCGGGTCGGTGGATCAGCTGCGCGCTGTCTACGATGAGTTGACGGGTTCGTCGCTGCGCGGCTGTCGTGCAGCGTCAGACGAGTAATACTGCGGAGCGCTGGACGCCCCCGGGCCTCATGCTTCGACCTGTCAAGATTCGTCAGACCACGAGCCGAACATCGACCTTGTGGAAACCACCACCATATGTTCATAATTAGCACCGTGAGTGCTACGCTCGAACACGTAGCACTTAGCTATCTCTCGTGAACGAAAGGTGATCGCATGCCCTCGACGAACGTTGGCACTCTCAGCGAACCCCAATTCAACATCCTGACCGCTCTTGCTCGCGAGGGCGCAGCCCTCACGCAGCGCGCGCTGTCCGTGGCCACCGACATGAGCCTGGGCCGCGTCAACACAGCGACACGCGAGTGCGAGGCCGCCGGTTACATCGAAGACCGCGCAATCACCGACGCGGGACGCGCAGCACTGGAACCCTATCGCGTCACGGGTGCCGTCATCATGGCCGCCGGTCTCTCCTCGCGTTTCGCCCCCATCAGCTACGAGCGCCCCAAGGGCACGCTCAAGGTGCGCGGCGAGATCCTGGTCGAGCGTCAGATTCGTCAGCTCCACGAGGTCGGCATCACGAATATCGCGCTGGTCGTCGGCTACAAGAAGGAATACTTCTTCTACTTGGCCGACAAGTACGGCGTCGACATCGTCGTCAACCGCGAGTACGCCACGCGCAACAACAACGGGTCACTGTGGCGCGTAAGGGAACGCCTGGACAACACCTACGTGTGCTCCTCGGACGATTACTTCACGACGAACCCCTTCGAACCCTACGTCTACAAGTCCTACTACTCGGCCAACTACGTCGAGGGCCCCACCGACGAGTGGTGCATCAAGGTGGGCGCGGGCGACCGCATCACGGGCGCGACCGTGGGCGGCGAGGACGCGTGGGTCATGCTCGGCCACGTCTACTTCGACCGCAACTTCTCCGCAACGTTCCGCGAGATCCTCGAACAGGTCTACGACAAGCCCGAGACAGTCTCGAAGCTGTGGGAATCCATCTACCTGGATCACATCAAGTCGTTCGACATGGTGATCCGCCGCTACCCCGACGGCGTTATCCACGAGTTTGATTCGGTCGACGAGCTGCGCGACTTCGATCCGCTGTTCATCGAAAACGTCGACTCCGAGGTGTTCGACCACATCGTCGAGACTCTGGGCTGCGCAAAGTCGGAGATCCGCGACTTCTACCCCCTCAAGCAGGGCATCACAAACCTGTCGTGCCACTTCACGGTGGGCGATGACGAATATGTCTACCGTCACCCCGGCATCGGCACGGAAAAGATCGTGGACCGCAGCGCAGAGTTCGCCGGCTTGCACCTGGCCGCCGAACTCGGCATCGACGATACCTTCATCACGGGCGACCCGGCGGCGGGATGGAAGCTCTCGCGTTTCGTGCGCGACGTGCGCAACCTGGACGTGACCCGCCCCGAAGAACTGAAAGCGGCCATGGAGATGGACCGCGCCCTGCACACCTCCGGCCGAGTCCTGGACCGCTCCTTCGACTTCGTCACCGAAGGCTTGCGCTACGAGGGCATCCTGAAGACCTTCGGCCCGATCGACGTGCCCGGATACTTTGAGCTGCGCGACAAGGTCCTGCGTCTCAAGGCCTTCGCAGACGCGGACGGCTTCGATAAAGTCCCCTCGCACAACGACTTCTTCCCCCCGAACTTCCTGGTGGACAAGGACGGCAACATCAGCCTCATCGACTGGGAGTACGCGGGCATGTCGGACATGGCAGCCGACTTCGGCACGATGACCGTGTGCACGGCAGAGATGACCCGCGAGCGCGCGGCCGCCGCCCTCGAGTACTACCTGGGCCACACCCCCACCGAGCGCGAGGCACGCCACTTCTTCGCCTACGAGGTCTTCGCCGGCTGGTGCTGGTACCTATGGGCGCTAGTCAAGGAAGCCGAAGGCGACGACGTGGGCGAATGGCTCTACATCTATTACTCGCACGCAACACGCACAATCGATTCCCTGCTCGCTTCGTACGAGGCCACCTCGACCTCGGGCGCGCAGGTTTCCCAGGAGGGTGAGCTGGCATGAAAACTCAGCACGGCGGCAAGCGTTACGGCTTCTTCTCAGGCGTACTATGGGGCCTCGACACGGTCGTGTTAGCGATCGCGCTGGCGATGGCACCCTTCCTCAACTTCGGCCAGTCGGCGCTCGCGGGCGCGGTCCTGCATGACGTCGCGTGCGCGCTCATCCTGGTCGTCTATATGGCTCTCCGAGGCCGCTTGAAGGACACCGCGGCGGCGCTGCGCACGCGCCCGGGTAAATCGGTCATCGCTGCCGCGCTCCTGGGTGGCCCGATCGGCATGAGCGGCTACCTGATCGCGATCGACAACATCGGCCCCGGCTTGACGGCTATCATCTCGACGTTCTACCCGGCTCTGGGAACGCTGCTGGCGTTCGCCCTCCTGAAGGAGCGGATGGCCCCTCGCCAGATCATTGCTCTGTTGGTCGCGCTCGGTGCCATCGTGGTGACGGGCTTGTCGGCGACCTCCGACCCCGTTGAGGGCGGCAACGCTCTGCTCGGTGTCGCGGGTGCCCTGGCCTGCGTGATCGGCTGGGGGTCCGAGGCCGTGCTCCTCACGTGGGGCATGCGCGACGAGGCCGTGGATAACGAGGTGGCACTCCAGATCCGCGAGACGACATCGGCCATGGTCTACCTCTTCATCGTCGCCCCCATCGCGGGTGTCTTCGGATTCACGCTGCACTCGCTGGCGACCCTGTCCGCGGGCGTGGTGGCCCTGGCCGGCCTGGCTGGAACGGCCTCGTACCTCTTCTACTACAAGGCCCTGTCGGCCATCGGCGCCTCGCGCGGCATGGCCCTGAACATCTCCTACTCGGCATGGGCGATCATCTTTGCCCTGGTGCTGCAGGGAACGATTCCGACGGCCACCCAGGTCCTGTGCTGCGTCGTCATCCTGGTGGGCACGGTCCTGGCGGCCACGTCCAACTGGGGTGACCTGCTTCCCAAGCGCACGGAGAAGGTCAGCGGCTCCCAGGCGTGAGACAATGGCGGGTGGGCGCGCTTGCGCCCACCCGCTTAGTCGTATTCGGAGGACTTATGACGACGCCCGACGCCGACCTGCGCAAGGTCCAAAAACTCCTGACGCTGATCCTGGCTGAATTGGACCGGGTATGCCGACGCATCGGAGTGTCCTACGCGGTCTACGGCGGCACCGCGATTGGCGCGATTCGACACGGGGGCTTCATCCCCTGGGACGACGACATCGACGTGATGATGACGCGCGCCGACTATGAGCGTTTCCTGGCGGAAGCTCCCGCGCTGTTGGATGAGCGTTTCCGCCTGGACAACACGCGCACGCGCGAGGACTTCCCCTTCATGTTCACGAAGATGGTCATGCCGGGCACTCTCCTGATCCCCGAGGCGGACAAGAACTCGAAGTACCGCATGCCGTTCTTCCTGGACATTCTGCCCCTGGATGAGATTCCTGCCGACGAGAAGGCGTTCCGCAAGATGTCTCGCCAGTCGTGGCTGTGGGGCCGCCTCCTCTTCCTGCAGGGCACGCCTCGCCCCCACCTGATTAACACGCCCACGTGGAAAAAGGCGCTGATCTTCTCCGCGACGACCGTGGCACACCTGGGTCTGAAGGCCGTGCGTGCGACCCCGCGCAGCCTGCAGGAACGCTGGGAGAAGGCGGTTCGCCGCTACGAGGGAACGGGCACGGGCGTCTACGCAGACTTCACGATGCGTGACCCGCAGAACTGGATCGTGCGCGAGGAAGAGTTTTTCCCGACGCTGGATGTCCCCTTCGAAGACATCACCGTCATGATCCAGCACGAGTACGACTCGCTCCTGCGCGCCGGATACGGCGACTACATGCAGCTGCCCCCGCCGGAGAAGCGGTACAACCACGAGGCAGCCGTCATCGACTTCGGCCCCTACGCCGACTCCCTGTAAGCCCCAGGTCCCATCGAAGGATCGGAGAGATATGAGCGCGGCAGATCCCGCAACTCTGGCAGCTATCCAGCGCGTCACCAGGCGATGCCTGGCTGAGATTGACCGCGTATGTTCCCTCCTGGGCGTGCGCTACGTCGCCTACGGCGGCACAGCGATCGGCGCTGTGCGTCACCAGGGTTTTATCCCATGGGACGACGACGGGGACGTGTGCATGCCGCGCGAGGACTACGAGCGTTTCATTGCCGAGGCCCCCGCGCTCCTCGGGGACGAGTTCTTCATCGCGTCCCCTGCCTCCCACCCCAACTATCCGATCAGCTTCGGTGTGCTGGGGCTGAAGGGCTCCGAGTTTGTCTCGAAGGTCGCCAAGGACCGCTCTTTCCGTATGCCGATCGGCGTGGACTTGTTCGTCCTGGACCAGATCGCGGCAGACCCGGCGCGCTTCCGCTCCCAGTCGCGCGGCACGTGGCTGTGGGCGCGCCTCATGTTCCTGCGCTCGATCCCCAACCCACCAACGGGACTGCCCACGCCTGCACGCCAGCTGGCCTCGGCGGCCATGGCGTGCGCGCACTGGGGGATGCGGGCGCTGCGCGTGAACGAGGCCTCCCTGTACCGCCGCTGGCTGCGATCCGCCCTGAAGGGTCGCGAGAACCCGCAGATGGCTCCCGACGGCACGACGCTGTACGGCGATTTTTCGACGCGCGATCCCCGGCGTTGGAGCGCGTCGGAGGGCGAGTTGTTCCCCGCGAAGTCCGTCCCCTTCGACGACATCACCGTGCGTATCCCGGCGGCCTACGACGTCGTGCTCACCCGCGGCTACGGCGACTACATGCGCGTGCCGGACCCGCAGGACCGTGAAACGCACGAACCCTTCCACATCGTGTTTGGCCCGTGCGACCCCGGCCCCTCCTCGCAGGACGGAGCAGACGAGTGAGCGAGAAGGACACCACGGCCTCGTCCCTGCCCGAGGCCTCGGACCCGGACACCGCAGTCGAAACCACCGAGGAGGCCCTCGAGTCACGCGGGCAGCTGGGACGCGACTACCTGTGGAACACCGCCGCCTCCCTCATGTCGAGTCTGGCCGTGGTCATCATGGGCGTGGCGATCATGCGCTCGGGCGCAACCGACACCTTTGCGCGCGCCCAGTACGGCCTGTTCACACTAGCCCTGGCGATCGGCCAGCAGTACCAGACCGTCGGCCTGTACGAGGTGCGCACCTTCCACGTCACCGACGTGCGGCGGCGCTTCGACTTCGGCACCTACCTGTCGACCCGCCTGCTCACCTGCCTGGTCATGGTCGGCCTCATCGCCTACCACTCGTGGACCGCATCGACGAAAGACCCCTACCCGGCCTTCACCGTCATCGCAGCCATGGCACTCCTGCGCATCTTCGACGCCTTCGAAGACGTCTACTACTCGGAATTCCAGCGTTCGGGCCGCCTCGACATCGCGGGCAAAGCCTGCTTCGCGCGCATCTTCACCACGACCTTCCTGTGGTCGGGCCTGTACTGGGTCACCCAGGACCTGCTCCTGTCCACGCTCGTCACCTTCGCGGTCACCTGCCTCGTGCTGGTCGTCGCCTACGGGCTGCCCGCGCGTGGCCTCTTTCCCCTGCTCCCCTCGTTCAATCTGCGAGGTATCGGCGGGATCCTGTGGGAATGCCTGCCCCTGTTCATCGCCGCATTCCTCAACCAGTACCTGGCCAACGCGCCGCGCTTCGCGATCCACGCGACCCTCGGCGACGAGCAGCTCGGCGTCTTCGCGATCATCTACATGCCGGCGGTTGCGATCAACATGCTCTCCCTGTTCGTCTTCCGCCCGCTGCTGACCCGCATGGCGCTGCGCTGGACCGAAGGCAAGCGCACCGAGTTTTTCGCCATCGTGCGCCGAGGCCTCGTCACGACCGCGGGCGCATTCGTGCTCGTCGCCGTCGTCACCTACTTTATCGGCGCTCCCCTGCTGACCCTCGTGTACAGCACGGACGTGTCCGACTACCTGCCCGAACTGATGGTTCTCGTCCTCGGTGGCGCCCTCAACGCGGCCGGCGTCATCCTCTACTACGCGCTGGCGACCATGCGTCGCCTGCGTGCAGTCCTCGTGGCGTTCCTGATCGCGGGAGGAACCGCCTACCTGGCAGCCGCGCCGCTCGTGCGCTCCTTCGCCATGATGGGCGCGTCCCTGGCCTATGCTTCAACCATGGCCCTGCTCGCGATCCTCTTCGTCGCGTTCATGCTCATCCCCGTCCGCAACGCGCCCATCGAAACGGAGTCCGTCAATGGCTGACCGCTCTCATTCCCCCGTCAAAGTTGCCATCTTCATGGAATTCTTCCTGCCCTACCTGGGTGGGATCGAACGCTACCAGGATCGCCTCAGCGAGCAGCTGCGACTTCTCGGCTACGACGTCTTCATCGTCACGTCCCTGCACGACGAATCCCTGCCCCGCTTCGAGGACAAGGACGGCCTGCGCATCTACCGCCTGCCGACCAAAGGCCTGTTCAAGCAGCGTTACCCCTTCTTCAAGCGCGACGAGCGTTTCAAGGAAACGATGGCGGCCGTCGAGGCCGAGAACGCCGACTTCTACATCGTCAACACACGCTTCCACCTGACCAGCCTGCTCGGCGCACGCCTGGCGCATCGCCTGGGCCGCCCGGTCGCCCTGATCGAGCACGGCACCGCGCACATGAGCGTCGGCAACCCTGTCCTCGACTTCTTCGGTGGCATCTACGAGCACGGCCTCACCCACTTTGTCAAGAAGCACGTGACCTCCTACTATGGGGTCTCCCGCAACTGCAACAAGTGGCTGCGCCACTTCAAAATCAAAGCCTCGGGCGTGTGGTACAACGCGGTGACCCCCGAGGACACGGCGGTGGCCGACGACCGCTACGAACGCCAGTGGCCACGCGGGGTCAAAGGTTCCGAAATCGTCATCTCCTACGCGGGCCGCCTCATCGCCGAAAAAGGCATCGTCGCGCTACTCGACGCCTTCGCGCGCCTGCGCGCCGAGCTGCCCGACGTTCCGCTCCGCCTAGCCGTGGCTGGTTCGGGCCCCATCGAGGACGAGCTGCATGCCCGATACGGCTCAGACCCCGCGGTCTCATTCCTCGGCAAGCTCGACTTCCCCGGCGTCATGAGCCTCTACCGCCGCTCCGACGTGTTCGTCTACCCGTCCATGTACCCCGAAGGCCTGCCCACTTCCATCCTCGAAGCAGCCCTGGGCGACTGCGCGATCATCGCGACGCCGCGCGGCGGCACCGAAGAGGTCATCACCTCCCCCGCCCTCGGCTGGATCGTCGACGGCGCGTCGTCCGCGCAACTCACGGACGCCCTCGTACCCGCCCTGCGCGAAGCCGTCACCGACCCCGTGCGCCGCGCCTCCTGCGCCGCCGCCGTCGGGGCGCGCGTGCGCGAGCACTTCACCTGGGCGTCCGTCGCACGCGAAGTCGCCTCCGTCATCGACGAGGCCGTGGCGCGCTAGGCGGGACCGTCAGACCTAGGGCGCTCTGTCCTATGTCCTAAAACTTGGCCGCGTTCATTCGTAGCCATTGTGCGGCTTCCTATAGGGCCTGATCTCAGAATGACGCTGGGATCAGGCCCTTGGACTTGACGTCGATGCCCAAGCGGCCCATTGTCGGAATATCTACATTGCGACGATCCAGCAACATGTTGGCCTTTCTCCCCATTGGTGCGGCTCTCAAGCCTGACCTACCACATATGCCTTATCGACACACAATCACCTCACTTTGTCCATACAATACAGCTCGACGCGCCGCTACTCCACCTCCCTATGGATCCTGATACCATGTAACTGTATTTGTTTCACGAGGCCAAAGTCCTGCCATACTGAAGGTCACCTATGCCCAACGCATCCAAGGCTGCCACTAGCACGCCTTACATCCCGGACATTACGCTGGATCGCTCTTCTCCCGTTCCGTTGTACTTTCAGATCTCCGAACCCATCGCTGAACTCATCAACACCGGAGCGTTGCCCGCAGACACTCGACTCGAAGACGAGCTATCGATGGCTGCTCGCTTGCGCGTCTCACGCCCAACCGCGCGCCAGGCCCTGCAGCGTCTCGTCGACCGCGGCCTCCTGACACGACGCCGCGGCGTCGGCACGATCGTCTCCCCGAGCCAAGTTCACCGCCCCATGGAACTCACCTCCCTCATGAAGGACCTGGTTGAGGCCGGCCACAAGGTACAGACGACGATCCAGCGCTACGAGGCGCACCCCGCCACGGAGGCCGAAGCCGAGGCGTTGAAGATCGAGGCAGGAACGCTGATCGTTCACATCGAACGCACGCGCTTTACGAACAACGAACCGATCGCTGTACTCACAAACCTCATTCCAGCGGACATTGCCCCCACGATGCAGGAACTCGAGTCTGGCTCTCTCTACGACCTCATGCGCGAGCGAGGCGTCACCCTCACCTCAGCCCGACAGGTCATCGGGGCACGCAGCGCGACCACCAAGGAGGCCAAGCTTCTGTCCGAGCATCGCGGTGCTGCCCTGCTTACGACGCAGCGCACGACATACGATCCCTCCGGACGCATCGTGGAGTACGGCGACCACATCTACCGAGCATCGCGTTACTCCTTCGAGGCCAATCTTTTCGCGCAATAACAAGGAATTTGATAATTCGTCCTCACAGAACGCGGATACTGCTCGTAACATCCGGTGGTGTCAATGGATGGTAGTAATGAGTTCGTTGAATGCTTCTGTTGGGGTGCGGTAGTCGAGACTGACTCTTGGGCAGTGTGTCACACGCCTCCTCGCGCAAGCGTCCGCTGATCTGGCGCGGTGTGCGCCCCTGGGACAAACCCGCCTCCAACCCCGCCTTGATCACCGCGCGATCCAGGGGACCAAGCAACCGACGACACCCCATAACCAGCCTCCAAACACCCACACCGCCACACAAAATTGCTGACACCCAATGACCCCGCCCACCAACATTGACGAAACACTTCACAACGGTTAGAGTCGGCATGGCAGTGAGACAAGGGAGACGCACATGGGCTGGTTCTCGAACTACGTGTCAGACCCACCTGGAAACGCTGACGCGATCGCAGGCGTGAGAGATGGGCTTAGCGACGCGGCAACGAATGCAAATGCTGCTGAGAACGACCTCTCTTCAATTAAGTCCTCAATCTCGACATGGGCTGGACAAGCCCGCGACAACTACGATGAGGCGTGCCTACGAGGGACAAGACGTCTCTGCAACTTCAACTTCAACGAAGGCCTCCAGTCCGCGAAGAGCGACGTTTTCAATTCGATTCCTCATTGCGACGCCCCAACGCCCGACGGGGAGTTCACGATCTCCTGGGACGATTTCGAGAAGTACTACGGAGACGTCGCGATCGGATCCCTCTGGTGAAAAACATCCTCAACCGCGCCATAACAGTAATCGCCACGACAACCCTCGCTGTAGGCCTGATCGGCGCATGCACCCTTAGAGAAGAAGAACAGAAAATGGAACAATGCACAGGCACGATCTATACTCTTCGAACGGCAATTCTCTACCCGCTCATCGATTCCTTCCCCTATCTCACCGTCTATTCAACCGATGCTCAAGTCGTTGATGGAACCCCCGAAGCAGAGGTTCGCGTGGAGTGGGATGAGGGAGTCAATCGTCCCGCGAATTTGAACGAGACACTGAAGCTGGGTGAGAGCGCGACCCTCGAGAAGGTCGGGACCTTCACGCTCATCGGCATGGAGCCTCCTGCCCACGGCAAGCGCTGGCCAACGCCCGTGGTGTGCTTCGAGCAAGATCCCCAGCTCATGGACACCGCACGCCAATACGCCGCCGACAACGACCTCTATTTCCGCCCCGATGACGAGGAGGCACGCCAGCCATGACAACATCATTTGCCTGCGACCCCGCAGAAATGACTCGACTCAAGGACAGGCACGACACCCTGCAAGGTGAAGTCGACGAGATCACTCTCCCATCGGGCAGTATCAACTGGGGATTTCTGGTTGTTTCCTCCGGCTATAGCAAGCTCGAATCAGACGCCAAAAGACGCCGCGATACCATGCACGAGTGGTGCGACCAGATGTCCGACGCTATCTCGAAAACATCGAGCGACGCTGAGGCGGGCGACTCTCACTGGGCATCCGTGATCGAGAAGGACCGGCGTACATCCCTGTAGCGCGTTGCCCCAACGACAGGGATGTTGCCTCCACGCGGACATGGCGCTGCGCCAGCGTCAGCTCAGTGCCCCCTTCACAGCCTCGTCCAGCGGCTGCACGCCGCCGCCAAGCATCCGCTCAAGCGATTCCAGCGTGTAGTGCGACGGCCCCGCCAGGAACGCGACCATCGCGCCGACCTCTGAGGGATCGACGCCCATGCGGGCAGCCCATGCACGCCGGTACAGGCGTAGCTGCGTCGCAAAATAGGCCAGCTTCTCCGGCTTCGTCTGACGCGTAACCGGCTGACCACTCTTCCAGTCGACTACCAGGAAGCGCTGTCCCTCCCCGCTCATGCGTTCGAAGACGGCGTCGATGCGGCCCTGCACGGATACGCCACCCACCTCCACGGAGAAGGCCTCTTCGATGGCGACGGCCCGATAGTCCGCCAGTTCCCCCGCGACGAACGCGCGGAAGTTCTCGCGCAGTCTCTCGAGCAGCTCGCGTTCCTTCAGCGTCAGCAAGGCCTCGTCTGCCCCGTCGTCACCGCCAGCCAACGCGACGTCCTCGCCGGACGCGACCGCAGAAGGATCCACGGCCTCGGACGCAGGATCGGCTCCCGCGACGTGCAGCTCGCGCTCGGCCCACGCATGAAAAACCGTGCCCAGGGCGGAAAACGAGCTGGGTTTAACCGGCATCGGTCGGCGCATATCGCGCGCAAACTCATCCGCGTCCTGCAGCATCGCTGACACCGACGTCGCCGGCACGCGCTCGGCCCACAGGTCCACGACCGGCACCTGACGCCCCAATCGGTCCTCCTCAATGAGGGCAACCGTGTCCCTCACCGCGGGGTCATCACCCAGCTCGGCCAAGGCCTCGAACACATCCCGATCCTGCGCGAGCTCCCGCATCTGAGCGCGCACAGAGGCTGCCGCAGCCGCGACGCGCTGACGCGACGGGCCGGGTGCCGGTGGGAAAGCCTCCGATGTCTGCGCCCCGCCGAGGCTCGCCTGCTCCTCCTTCGACGGTGCGGGAGCAAGCACGCACACGGCTGAACCGTCGGCCGACTCGACCCCCACGTCACGCCAAGAGCCTGAGGACCACGCGGCCCCCTGGCCTAACCGCTCAACAACATCCTCCGAGACCGTCTCCGTCTGACCCACCAACTCGGCACAGGCCTCCATGAGGTAGCGCGACGGATGCCTGACCTTCTTGTCCATCTGCGAGGTCCACGAACCCACGAGTAACTGCGCGCTGCGCGCACGCGTCATCGCCACGTACGCAAGGCGACGCTCCTCACGCTCCACATGCTCGCCGAGGGAGGCACCGTACTCGCCCTCCAACCACTTCTTAAACGCGGTCGACGGCTTCTTCTCGCCCTCGACATCGAACTCGAAGGGAGGCAGATCGGCCTTATCCCCGCGCCACGGGTGAGGAAACGCGCCGTTATCCGTCACCCAAGCCGTCGACTTGGGCGGCTCATCCCGCCACGACCGCGTCTTGCTCCGATGCGACGGGAACACGCCGTCACTCATACCAAAGACGACGACGCCGTCCCACTCCAGGCCCTTCGAGCCGTGAATCGTCAGGATCTGCACGGCCTTGGGATCCGGCTCACCCAGCGGCGCATCGAGTCCGTCCTCGCGCTTATCCGCCATATCCAGATAGGCCAGGAAAGACCCGAGGGACGCGCCGGGCGTCTCCTTCTCGTAGGCCGCGGTCACGGCGATGAACTCGTCCAGCGCGGCGCGCCCACCCATTGATAGAGGATCCGCGATGACGTCATCCAGGGTCCCCATGATGAGGATCGCGCGCTCGACCTGCTCCGTGATTGAACGCCCCACGCCCTCACGGACCTGCTGCAGGCGCTCGCCCAGCAGGCGCACGCGGCGCACCGCCTCCTCGCTGATCGCAGGACGGCCTTCGTCGGCCCACCCGGGCGTCGGCGGACGATCCACAGCATCGAGAAGCACGGCCTGATGAGGATTCAGCCCCTCCGCACGCGCCAGGAAGCGCGCCCAGTCCCCCAGCGCCATCAGGTCGGCGGCCCCCAGGTCGATGCCCGCCAGGAGGCGCGCCAGCCACGGGGAGGCCGCCACGTCGTACGCCAACTCCAGGGCCGCACGCACGTCCTGCACAGCGGGCTGATCCAGCAGGCCACCCAGCCCCACAATCTCCGTGGGGATACCGGCCTCCCGCAGGGCGGCATCAATCAGCGGGAAGTCCTTGCGACGCCTGCTGAGGACTGCGACCGTTCGCCGCTTGCCGTCCTTGACCGGCTGCGAGCGCACCCGCTGCACGAAGTCGACCATCGCCGCCAGGGCCTGGTCGTAGGCCTGCGTATAGGCGATCTCAACCCTGCCCTGCCCCGCGCCCGGACGAGGCACCAGAACAGGCGACTGCGCCTTGAGTGCATCCTTACCCTGCTGATAGGAAGCTACCTCCCGCAGCGGCGCTGCCACGCGATTCGCCGCGTCCAAAATCGACACGTCGTTGCGCCACGCGGTGGACAAGGTGAGGGTCTGGTCCTCCTCGGCGACCCCCGTCTGGAAACGCTCCAGGAACGTCTCCAGGGACGAGGCCGAGGCCCCCCTCCACCCGTAAATCGCCTGATTCGGGTCGCCCACCGCAGTAACAGCGTGGTCGCCGAACAGCGTGGAGAGCAGCTCCATCTGGATGACGGACGTGTCCTGGAACTCGTCGAGGAGGACCGCGCGGAACTCGTCGCGCAGCGCGGCGCGCACGGAGGGTGCCTCGCGCACGATGCGCGTTGCCAGGACCAGCTGGTCCGAAAAATCGAGAACACCCATGTCGCGCTTGCGCTGCTGGTAAGCCTCGATAGGCCCTAGGAACGCGAGACGGCGACGGTTTGCATCAATGACATTGCGAGCCGCGTCGTTTCCCCGGCCCACCTGCTCAAGCTCCCGGCCGAACTCCTCCAAGGCCTCGCGCGCGCTCTCAGCCGTGTAGCCGTGCTCAGCGATCTCACCGGCGAGGTGCAGGATCTTACCCACCACGCCGGTGGGACTCAGTGTTTCGTCCAAGTCGGTGGGCCACGCCTCGACGATCTGCGTCATCAGGTCGAGCGCACCCGCCTCGGAAAGCATGGCGAAATCAGGGTCGATGCCGATCCTCATCCCGTGCTCGGACACAATACGCTCCGCGAAGGAGTTATATGTCAGGGCCACCGGGTCTTCGTCAAGACGCTCGCGCATCTGCGGCATCTCACGCGACAGCAGGCGGATACGCTCGCGCAGGCGGTCGCCCAGCTCCCCCGCGGCCTTGCGGGTAAAAGTCAGGCCCAGGATCGAGGCCGGGGTCAGGTCCGGGTGATTGGCCAACAGCCAGAGCACCCTCATCGACATGGTCTCGGTCTTACCCGACCCTGCACCCGCGACGACCAAGAGGGGGCGGCGTGGGGCCTCGACGACGCGTACCTGCTCCGGCGTCGGCGTCTTCGTCGCGTCGACGATTGCCTGGATCTGCATCGCGCTTAGCTTCATGGAGCTGTCCTTTCCCACGTCACTCCACCACCTTGCGGCCGCGCTCACGCGCCGGGCACAGCCGGTCAAAGGAACAGTACCGGCACGCATCCTCCGAGGGGGTCGCCTCGAAGTAAGGGCCGCGCGCAATGGCAGCAACCTCGCGTACCTTGCCCCGCCACTCCTCCAACGTCTTCCCCTCCAGGGGCTTCTGATCGAAAGTCTTCGGTTTGTCCCCACCGAGCAGCGCGATGCGCGCCCCGGCCACCTGCGCCCCCGAGGCGAGGAGTGCCATCTGGTAGGCCGCCAGCTGAGGATTGTCCGGGACGGTCTTCGCGCTGTGTCCGCTCTTGCCCGTCTTCAAGTCCGTGACGCGCACTCCCTCGTCGACATGCTCGAGGCGGTCCATGCGGCCACGAATCGTCACGCCCTCGACTTGGGCCTCCACCATCTGCTCGACCTCAACCCGGCCGGGTACGCCCACCAGGTAGGAAGCCAGATTGTCGACGATGGCGTGCGCACGACGATCCGCGTGCCGTCCTGCCCATGTGTCCAGGTTGTAGCCCAGCTCCTCGATACGCGCCTCGAGCGCCTCGGTTAGTTCCTCCGGCGTGCCGTGCGGGTTCTCCTCCGCCAGCGCGTGGACCAGGGTTCCCAAGCTGGCCGCCGCATTCGACGGCCCGTCAGCGCCGATAGTCGTAAGGAACCAACGCAGAGGACAGGCCAACGCCCGCTCGAACTGAGATGGAGAGAGTTTCACGTCACCTCGGCATTCCTCGTCGGTCGTGGGCGTGCCACCCGCGCCCAGCCAGCGCTCCGGCTGCGCCGACGTGATGCCCTCACGGGCCATGAGAGCCAGGAGCGTCGCCGCAAGCTGGGCGTCCACCATGTCATCGGAGGAAGCCGCACGCGCACGCAGATCCGCGATGTGCCCAGGCAGGGACAAGGGTGCCTCCACAGCATCGAGCGGCACCACGTCGTTCTCTCGAGGCGTGCCCGCCAGGCGCGCCACCAGGTCGAAAAACACGGAGGGCGCGGCATCCTCCGAGCGCACAGCCCCCGCGTGCACATAGCACCGCGAGCGCGTCACAGCAGCCACAAACAGGCGGTACTCGTCGTCCAGCACGGCTCGGCGCGCGGCCCGCGTAGAGTCGATGAGTTCCTCACGCCCGTCGTCGCCGATGACCGTGCGGCCCGCACCCACGTCCGCGAGCAGGTCAGCGCGCAGAATCCGGTCACGCAGCCGCATGTTCGGCCATGCCCCATCCTGCAGGCCCGCGAGAACCACGACCTGCCAGTGGCGACCCATCGCCTGCGCAGGTGTGAGGACCTCGACGCCGCCGGGGCGCACGCCCACGCGCGAAATCGTGTCGATAGGAACCGATCCGGAAAGCAACTCGGAGGCGAATTGCACGGCGGAACCAGCTGGGTTGCGCTGCTCCCACACGTCCGCGACACGCAGGAGAGCCACGACCGCGTCCAGCTGATCGTCAAACCACGCCGAGGCCTCGTCCGATTGGATCGCACGCGAGCGCCAGTCCTCGGCGACGCCGCACGCCTCCCACAGCTCCCACAAGCGTTCCTGTGGGCGTACGTCGCGCTGTCGGGCCAGCTCCCACATGCGCGCCGCCTTCGTCAGCACACGCGCCAGGGCTCGGTCGTTCCACCCGCGCCGACCAGGGGCCTCGGCCCCCTTCTCGAGCGTAGGTTGCCACGTGTCAGGATCATCGACGAGGTCGGCTACCGTCAGCGGGATAACCGCGGCCTCGTCGCCCGCCTCCTCGGCGGCCAAGGCGCGCGCGGCATTCAGACGGCGCAGCAGCCGGTGGACCGCCAGGGCGTCCGCCCCGACCAGAGCCGACGGCAAGAGGCGCTCGGCCAGTTCCCGGCGAACGGCCACGTCCGTGTCACTCTCCCTCGTCGGAATAGTCACGAGGTCCAAGAGAAGGCGCGTCGTGGACTGCGACGCGAAGTCGAAAGCACGCCCGCCACCGGCCAGGGGAACGCCGCCGCGCGCCAAGTAGCGCCTGGTTTCAGCAACCATGGAGGAGCTGCGCACAATGACGACCTGGTCCGCAAAATCGATGCCGTCATGCAGGTGCCGGGCACGCAGGGCGCGGGCGATGAGTGCGCCCATCTGCGAGGGCGTGGCACCCAGGTGCGTCACCAGAGCACCCGTGGGCGCATCCTGGGCGACGTCCGCGTCGCGTCGCGCGGGCGACCCCGACTGCGCGATACGCGAGCAGGCCTGTCGAGCCAAGTCACGCACGACGCGGGACGTGTCATACACCTGACCCAACTCAGCGATCTCGACGCCGAGGGCGCTAGCGAGCCTGCGGTCCAGGTGCGGCTCTCCCCCACGATACCCAGCCACGGCCACGTCCGAATCCGAGAACGCGACGATGCGGGCACCCGCGTCCCGGCACGCGGTCAGGAGCGTCAGCGTTGAGGGCGTGCAATCCTGTAGGTCATCCACGATGACGACATCCGGCACCGGGTACGGAGCCTGCACGCCACGCGCTTTAGAGTCCCTTTTCCACGCGCCAATCAGGTCCGCAGCAAGGGACTGGATGCGCGACAGGTCCACGCGCAGCGTCTGCGGATACTCCGGGGACCGCTCGGGGCCCTCCTCCAGGGCGGCAACAATCGCACCCGCCCCCTCCCACTCGGGATGCCCAAAACGTGCTCCGGCCTGCGCCAGCTTCTCCGAGTCCATCCCGGCCTCGCCCACGCGCGCCACCAGGTTACGCAGCTCCGCGCGAAACGCCGGCATCGCGCGCATCTGCTCGCCAATATCCTCGGGCCAGGGTGCTTCCACGGTCTGCAACAGCTCGGCCAGCAGCTGATCCTGGGCCGCGCCCGTCACCAGCTCCACGCCCTCCAAAGGGACCTCGCGCTGAGTGCGCCACGTCGCCACCACCTGATACGCAAACGACGCGGGCGTGCGCACCGGACGCACCACCGACGGGCCGAGCGCCTGCGCGCGCGGCGTCAATACGTCAGCGCGCGTGCGATCAGGAGCGAGAATCAACGCGGAATGGCCCCGGGCGACCGCCTGCTCGAACACCGCGAGCGCACACGTGCTGCGCCCCGACGACGGTGCCCCGCGGGCAATCACATCCGAGTGCTGCGCTCCCTCGACAACCGCGCGTTGCGCCTCATTCAGCGCAGGAAGACGCCACCAACCCTCCGGGCGACGCCGCAACCTGACCTTGATTTCGCTCATGACGCAATACTGGCAGACCCCACCCACATCTGCGGCACATATGATGGGCGTGACGACATTTTCCAGCAAGGAGTCAACATGGAGATCTTCATCGGCATTCGCGATAACACGCGCCAGCTCGGTCTCGACGTCGACATGACCGAAGGCGAGCTCATGGCCAAAGTTCACGAGGCCCTGACCACCCCCAACGGCGTCCTCGACCTCACCGACACCAAGGGCCAGCGCACCCTCGTTCCCGCCAACGCCCTCGGCTACGTGCAGATCGCCAGCAAGACCGAGCGCCGCGTCGGCTTCGCGATCCACTGACCCGCACAGACGAACGAGGCCGGGGAACGCACTGCGGAACTGAACCGCTCGCGCTCCCCGGCCTCGTCTATCCCCTGTAGCCTCAGGCCTTCAGGTGAATGTCCTTCATACGTTCACCGTGACGCTTGATCACGTACTCCGTGATCTCATCGACATTGTCCGGCGTCATCGCCAGCTGCGGATAGGTAAACAGCGTGGCTCGCACGAGGCCGAGGGCCTCACCCGCCACGCGTCGCCCCCACAGAGACAGGCGGTCCGCCAGCTGCGGGTCCGCCTCAATCTGCGGTCCCAGGTGCGCGCGCACCCAATGCCCCTGCTCGAAGGGCCACACGTCCTCGATACCCTCAAACAGGCCATGGACTCGGGCAACACGAATCAGCATGTCACCGAGCATGCCGCGCGTAATGAAGGTCTTCACCGAGCGCTCCGCAAACGTCGTCGGACGGGTGCGCGCATCCAAATCGTCATACGCGCTCGTAAACGCACTAGCGGCTTCCATCAAGTCAAAGTCACGGTGCTCGCACCACACCTCCAGCTGCTGATACAGCGCGAAACACTGCGCAGCCATGCGCGCGTGCTCCACGTGTGCCTCAAACGTGGGGGCCTGCTCTCCGTCCTTCGCCAGGCGCGTCATAAACGCGAGCGAAGAATACGCGAGAATACCAAGGACATCAGTGTCGTCGGCCGGGACAGAAACATATTCATGAGCCATGAGTCCAGCATAGTGCCTGACAAGCGCCCTGGCTCCCACTGTCCACACAATCCACACGTTCTCACTCCCTCTGTGACCAGCACCTCCCCCGCTCGCCCGCTTCACACGATTACACTGAAAAGCGACCACCGGACGCCCGGTCGCATTCTTTTTGCACATCACACGTTCGCGCGGACGAGAATCCCCGCGCTAGACATTGCGCGATCGGCACCGACCCCAACCCCGGAAAAGCCCGGGAGACAAGGCAGATCGTGACCACCACAAACACCGAGGCCCTCGAGCCCACCCCCGACAACGACGCCACCACGCAGGCCGCGCCCTCCGCGCAGACCCCCGCCCAGGCCTCGTCCGTCGAATACTCCGCAGGCGTCGTCCGCCTCGGCAACATCCAGCCCGCGGCCCCCGAGGTCGAAGAGGCCACCCCGGACATTACTGACAAGGGCGGCGACAACCTCGACAAGAAGTCCTTCGCGGACTTCGGCGTCACCGACCCGATTGTTGACGCGCTCGAAGACAAGGGCATCACGCACCCCTTCCCGATCCAGGCCCTGACCCTGGGCCCCGCGCTGGACCGCCACGACATCATCGGCCAGGCCAAGACCGGCACCGGCAAAACCCTCGGCTTCGGCATCCCCGTCCTCGAGGACGTCATCGCGCCAGACGAAGAAGGCTACGAGGACCTGCTCAACCCGAACCAGCCGCAGGCACTCATCATCCTGCCGACCCGCGAGCTCACCAAGCAGGTCGCCCAGGACCTGCGCGAGGCCGCCAAGTACCTGTCGACCCGCATCGTCGAAATCTACGGCGGCGTCGCCTTCGAACCCCAGATCGAAGCCCTCCAGCGCGGTGCCGACATCGTCGTGGGCACGCCCGGCCGCCTCATCGACCTGCTGCGCAAGGGCCACCTGCACCTGTCCGGCGTCGAAACCGTCGTCCTCGACGAGGCCGACGAAATGCTCGACCTGGGCTTCCTGCCCGACGTCGAGACGCTGCTGGGCCGCGTCCCCGAGAACCGCCACACCATGCTGTTCTCCGCGACCATGCCCGGCCCCGTCGTGGCCCTCGCACGCCGCTTCATGGTCCACCCGACCCACATCCGCGCGCAGGACCCCGACGACCAGAACCAGACCGTCAACACGGTCAAGCAGGTCATCTACCGCGTTCACGCAATGAACAAGGTCGAGGTCATCTCCCGCATCCTCCAGGCCGAAGGCCGCGGACGCACCGTCATCTTCTGCCGCACCAAGCGCACCGCCGCCCGCCTGGGCGAGGACCTGACCGCCCGTGGCTTCGCGGTCGGCGCGCTGCACGGCGATCTCGGCCAGGGTGCCCGCGAGCAGGCGCTGCGCGCCTTCCGCAACGGCAAGGTCGACGTCCTGGTCGCCACCGACGTCGCCGCGCGAGGCATCGACGTCGACGACGTCACGCACGTCATCAACTACCAGTGCCCCGAAGACGAGAAGATCTACATCCACCGCATCGGCCGCACGGGCCGCGCGGGGCATTCCGGCACAGCCGTCACCTTCGTCGACTGGGACGATACACCGCGCTGGTCGCTCATCTCCAAGGCCCTGGGCCTGGGCGTGCCGGATCCGCTCGAGACCTACCACACCTCCCCCCACCTGTTCACCGACCTGGACATTCCGGAGGGCACGACCGGTCGCCTGCCGCGCGCCAAGCGCACGCGCGCGGGCCTGGACGCCGAGGTCCTCGAAGACCTGGGCGGCTCCGCTCCCCGCTCCGATGGACGAGGCCGTGGCGGCCGTTCCGGGTCGCGTGGGGGTTCGCGTGGCGGCCGTGGGCGTTCGTCGCGTGGCGCTTCGGCTTCTTCCTCGGACACGTCGCGTTCGCGCGGGTCGCGTCGCGGCTCCCAGGACGGTGATCGCACGCTGAACGCCGGCAAGGGCGGTCGCTCCGACCGCGGCACGCGCGGCCGCGGCCGCGGCGAGCACTCGCAGCGTTCGGGTTCGGCTGATGGTGGTGCTGCTGGTTCGGCTGGCTCCGGTTCTGCTGGTTCTGCTGGTGCTAGTTCTGAGCGCGCGCCCCGCACCCGCAAGCGCATCCGCCGCCGCAAGAACGCAGAGTGAGGCGGCGGCGGTAGGGCGGTTGTGCACTGCCGATACTCAGGGTTGACGCATAGCCGACCCGTCATTGGGTGCGCCGCGCAGCTGATGCACACGCCGATCGTCGTAGCGCTCACGCGGAGATATCACCGCGCTGATACGGCATGAGGAGGGGCCCAAGCCGCAAGGCTTGGGCCCCTCCCCTATTTGTTTTCCTACGGCGAAGCCCTGCTGCGCCGTTGACGCACGTAGCTCCGGCTCGCGCACACGGGTGCAGTGAGCGCTGGACGCAGTAAGCGCTGCACTTGTTATGTGGCGCTACACCCGTTCCGTCGCGCTGCACCCGTTCCGTCGCGCTACACCCGATCAGAAGGGGTGTAATGCCTACGGATCGGGTGTTTCGCCTCATCAGCAACAAGCTTGCACGCGGGTTTCCTCGCTGACACTGCACATGCCAGCGTCCAACAGGGCACGGCCGTGCAGCGCTGCACTCAGCAGACGATAGATAGCCGGTACCAGTGGCGTCCAACAGGCCCCCATCACGCTGCATTGCACTAGATACAGCAGCAATGCACTAGATAGGAGAGCGTTGCACTGCCTACTATCCAGTGCAATGCTGCGCCAACTAGTGCAATGCCACTAGCCAACAAGCCCCGTCGCGAAACTGGGCGGCACCTACGACCTCCACTGACGCGCAACAGACCCAGACCGTGCAGCGCTGCACCAGTTAGGGAGCATTACACGAGTTAGCGAGCGTTACAACACTCTCGAACAACACAAAAATCAGATGAGATGAGTCCCCACTGATCACCACTCAACGCCGGAAGCCGTAGCGCACAATAATAGTTAAGAATGCCGCCACAATAAACCCTCCAACTGTAGAACCGACCAACAACCTCGATACAGCTTCGCTATTAGGTCTATGCGGAGCAGTCGGCGTGGTGACATCGCCCTTACCATTTTCCTCAAAGTACTTGACGGGCAAAGCCCTAGATTCCAAAACCCCCAAAGGCCGCTCAAACAGATAAGAGGCTACAGGAAGAGGCGTCTCAATCCACACATTCGTAATTTGCCGAATAACACTAATGAACCACGAGGGGAATAGGCCGACAACAAATAACATCAACAAGGAGACAGCGTACGCAATCCCTATCTCATACAATACAGAACCTTCGACCTCATCCACCAGACACCACCTATTAGAACAATATGCACGTAGGATCGAATAAGACTCGAGCAATTTCGGCATCAAAATGCCAACACCGAAGAGCCCCCCTCCAACAATCGCCCGCATTTCAATGTGCAAGTCTTCACTATCTACCAACCAGCACTGGAACAGTGAACATATGCAAAAAATGCAGTAGACAAAGAATACCTCATAGGTTGACACAAGGCTCGGCCCAACCTCGCCAAATCCAAGATAAAACGCCATGCCCTCGCCACGAAGGAGCTGGCACACGACCAAAAAAGTCAATATATATACGAAAATGAAAATCAAACGCATTGTGGTTACAAAGCGTTTCTGACCAGCATTTCGCACATGCAATAAATAAGTCACAAAAAGAAGGAGAAAAAGGGGACCAAAATACATCATAGTCAAGATTCCGCCACTTTCACGATTAACACGCGATAAGAGCGCAGCCCGACTAGCCAAAGAGATACACAGAATAACAACTACTAGCGTAAGATCTAGCACCCGATACATCAGCATCTCAGGCTTTTTCCATAATGGAACCTCAAATGCAATATCAGCTGCGCGCAGCACCGGATTCAGTCGCACCCATTCGACCGCAATTTCGGCGATCTCATTAACAGATTTCATACCCGCGTTATGGCACTGGAGCGAGACTACAACAGCTTTGGCACGAGACAAATAAAGCGATGAAGAGGAGCTATTGAAAGAAATAAGACGAATATACTGATTCAGCAGCACTCGAAGTGAAGAACCCCGCTTCTCTCGCCCCCCATCACATACTATATTGCTAATTTCGCCGACAATACGAATGACTTCACCCTGCAGCGTTTCGCACCGACCACTATCAGGTACTAGACGGTCCCATAGCTCGCCATACTGCTGCAGAGGCGGCACTGACGAGTCAAGATCTAGTCGCTCCCCAATCTTTAGGGCAGGTCTCGCTTCCCGCTGCTCCAGCCCGAATAGTGCGCATAGCTTTCTCAAGGATTCTACAGAAGCATCAAATTCTGCTCGAGTTATATTTTGTGGAAGACCGTGCGTGATGAACCTACAGCGCTCTCGATCTTTCGATTGCAGCATCTGCATTACTCTATCTCCAGCAGGAGCTCCGAAAGACAGCAGCAATCGGATAACAGCAAGCACTCTAGGAGTATCCACGAAGTCAGACTTACTTAATATGTATTCGACTAGCGTCACCTCGCCATAATTCTGCAAGCTAGCAGTCACTCGCGGGTCTGCACCCCACAAGATCATTTGTTCGACGTCAACGACAGATAAGCTTTTGACAACCTCAAACAAGGGGGTTTCGCCGGATGCACTTCGCGCGTTGATATCAGCTCCGCGTTTAATGAGCGCAGGAATTTGATCTAAGCGCATACGTCGAACACACTCATGAATTAGGGCGCTTTCAATACCATCGACAGCGCCGCTCTTACTAGAGTTCACGACTGCAACACGCCTTTGTCGCAGCCACCCAAGAAGTCGTTTATCCATGCTCACAGTGTAACGCGGCGAGCTTTACACCTAGCCCAGTCACCGCCCCACGTCGGGCAGATCCAGCTCCACCAGGACCGGGTTCAAGCGCACCCACGCCACCGCCAGCTTCGTGATCTCGTCGACGGCCTCGTGGGACATCGAACGGGACTTGAGGGAGGCGACGGCGGCCTCGGCGCGGGACAGAGAATCAGGCGGCAGCGAAACGCCGGACGCGACAACACGCAAATACTGGTCCAGCAGCTTCCCAAAGGAGCGATCCCAGTTGATACCACCGTTGTCGTACACCTCGTGACCGACTCGCCCCGCAATGCGGATAACCTCGCCCTGCAGCGTCCGACACTGACCACTGTCGGGCACAAGCAGATCCCACAGCTCCTCATACTGACGCAGTGCGGGCACGGACGGATCCAGCTCCAGCCGCTCCCCCACGACAGGCGCGCGCTGTGCTTCGCGCTGTTCCACCCCGAACAGCGTGCACAGCTCCGACAACGCAGCCGAGGCCTCGTCGAACGTCGCCTGAGAAATCGTTTCCGGGCGACCGTGCGTGATGAACGTGCAGCGCATCCGGTCCATCGACCGCAGCGCGGTCGGCATACGCTCGCCGACGGGCGCCCCAACGGACAGGAGCAGCCGAATGACCGCGAGCGCGCGCGGCGTGTCCAGGAAGTTGTGCCAGGCCACCACGCTCTCCACAAGCGTCGCCTTCCCGTACACCCTCGAGTCGGCAACAACCAGCGGATCCGCGCCCCACGCAATCATCCGCGACACGTCGGCGACGGGAAAACGCTCGACGACGTCGAACAACGCCGTCTGATCGGAGGTGTCGCGGGCGTTAATGTCGCCTCCGCGCGCGATCAACAGCGGGATTTGATCGAGGCACCGCGACTGCACGCGCGCGTGGATCGGAGTGCGCTGATACCGGTCACGCGAGTTGATGTCCTCGCCGCGTGCCAGCAGGAAGTCCGTGATCTCCTCGGAGGCAGGGAAGTGCATGAGCCTCGGCTCGTAGGCGGACCCTCGCAGGTACGCGCCGATCTCGCAGCGCGCGACCGCGCGCGCCACGGCCTCGACGTCACCGGAGGCGATGATCTGCTCGATGTCCGCCGGAAGGGTCTTGCGCAAGCGCACGCCGACCACTCTCCTCTCTGAGTTCCTGAGGCCAGTCTAACCGCGCTCCTACTCCCCCTCAGAAGACCCGCCACCATGCTTCGCGCGCTCCGTGAGGACGCGCTCGACGACGCGCGGCAGGCGGGTGGGGGTCTCGCGGTGGCGGGTCATGGTGAGGAACAGCCGGATGCGGGTCAGCGGAGAGACGCGCACAGATTCGGGCCATCGGAGAGCCACGTACTGCACGGCGTCGGCGACCTCGAGACGCCGCGTCGAGTTGCCGACGCGCACCCACAGCTCGGCCTCACCTTTGCCCTTAGGACCCTTCAGGTACACGGGGCGCGTGGACGGCGGGATCGTCACCCGGCATACCTCCTGGCGCTCGTAGCCCTCCTGGGGGTCCGAGGCCTCGGCGAAGTCGAGGAGTGGCAGTGCGGCCGCGTTGGTGCCCAGGCGCTGGCCCCACAGGTCGCGGATCCACAGTTCAAAACGGTCAGCGTCCGGTGACCTGAGGGTCGCGTAGTCGGGGCCCAGCCCGATGAGCCGACCGTCGTCATCCACGCCAATCAGCAGAGTGCCGCCGCCGGAGTTCATGAACGCGGCGACGGTCTTGGCAATGACGGTTTCCATGGCGTCATCGCGCTTGCCGGCGCGCATGTTCCAGCGGGCGCTGGACTTGAATTCGAGGGAGTCGGATTCGCCGCGCTTGGCGACCTCGGCGATGGGCTCGAGGCCGGGGCGCGGGTGCAGGTACGCGACGATCAGGGAGACGATGATGACCACGACAAGGGCCACCACCGCGGCCACGCCGATCATTGCTGGGCGCCACATGTCGGCGGATGCGAAGACCCAGCCAGCGACCAGCAGGCCTCCCCACAGGCCCCCGAGGCCGGTGAGGGTCGCCGAGGCCGTGGACATCGTCATGCGCGAGGCCAGGAGGCGACGCACGACCAAGCCGATGAGCCATGCGATGACGAGAAGGAGGACCTGGATGCCGACCCACCGCAGCAGGTCGGGGTTCTGAGGCGTGGCCCTAAACTGCGGCCCTCCAGCGGTCATCTGCGCTCCTCATATACAAAGTCGGCGGCGGGATCGGATGCAACAACCCTATCCCACCGCCGACTGCCCCTCAGCGCATCACGCCATCAGCGCAAGGACGTGTGTTTCTCGATCGAGCGGGACGCCCACAGCCCCAGGATCAGGGCGAACAGAGGCACGAGGATGTAGGAGCCGATGCCGATGACGTTGGGTTGGCCGTCGGTTCCCATCGTCGCGCGGTACGAGGTCCACATGATCTCGGTCGAGAAATGGCCGTCGGTCGTGACGGACAGCGGAAGGAAGAACGTGCCAACCGTGGAAAGCACCTGGTTCACGATGTACAGCAAGACGAAACCGATGATGGGCGCGCCGAAGCCGAGGTGATTGAAGCGGCCTTCCGCGCCGATCGTCATGACGGCGCAGCCCTGCACGATCCACGACATCGACAAAACGATCTGCACCGCAATCATGATGACGACGGTAGATGTGGGCATTCCGGCCACGAGGGAACGGGGTCCGGCCGTGTACTCGGTGAGGCTGATGCCGTCGCTCCACGCGGCGGCCGCAGCAACGGCAATGATTCCGCCGATGGCCAGGGCGAGAGCCAGGAGGCATTCGATCACGATGCGGGTGATCTTCGCCCAGAAGATGACCGTGCCGGAGATTGGCAGGCTCATCGTGAAGTAGCCGCGCTGCCCGTACAGGGTCTTCCAGTAGTCGGCCATGGCCGCGATCGCGCAGGCGGCCGGTGTGAGCGCGCACAGGGCGTAGGCGAGCATGACGGTGGATCCGCTGATCCCCGGCAGCCCCGCGGCGACGATTCCCGCGGCAACCACGATAACAGCGACGAACGCCCCGAAGGAACGCGCGTCCGCGACGAGACGCGACCGGATCTCGTAGGCAAGCAGTTTGGTGTACATCAGCGGTACTCCTTCCGGAAGATGGCGTCGAGGGAATCGCCATGCGTGGCCCGCAGGTCGTCGGCGTCTCCTTGCAGGAGGACCTGTCCGTCCTTCATGAAGAGCGCGTAGTCGACGAAGTGCTCGATGTCGGAGATGAGGTGTGTGGACATGATGAGCAGCGACGCGGGGTCGAACTCGCGCAGGATGCCCTCGAGGATGACGTCGCGCGTCGCCGGGTCGACGCCGCTGATGGGCTCGTCGAGCAGGTACACGCGGGCGCGCCGGGACATGATGAGGCTGATCTGGAGTTTCTCCCCCATGCCTTTGCTCATCTCGGCGAGGCGGCGGTCGGTGGGCAGCGCGAAGAAGTCGATCATCGAGGCGGCTTTGTCGGCGTCGAAGTCGCTAAAGAACGTGGAGTAGACGCGGATCGCGTCGGTAGCGGTCCAGTCGGTGTTGAGGAAGTCGGCGTCGGGCAGGTAGGAGACGATTGCCTTAGTGGCGACGCCGGGTGCGTGCCCGTCGATGGTCACGGTGCCCTGGTAGTCGGAGAGGACTCCGGCGAGGATCTTGAGCAGCGTGGTTTTACCGCAGCCGTTGGGACCCATGAGGCCGACGATGTGACCGGCCTCCAGGCTCAGGTTGTAGTCGCGTAGAGCGGGGGTCGAGCGGTAGCTTTTCGTCAGGCCGGTGACCTCGACGAGGCCTGGGCCAGCCGCGCTCACGCCTGTGGGTTGGGTGGTCATGAGAGTTGTCCTCCTGTATTACAGGTCCGCATCCCAGCGTTCATCGACGAGGCCGTGGGCACCTTCGCGGTCAACACCGAGGGCTCGGCAGGCGCGGATGAAGGCGTCGGCCGCTGCACGTGCGTCCTCCTGGCGGAGGGTGCGTAGCGCGGTATCGTCGGTAGCGACGAATCGTCCGGCCGTCCGCTTGGGGACGGTGAGTCCTTCGTCGTCGAGGGCGGCGAGGGCTCGCTGGACGGTGTTGGGGTTGGTGCCGGCCTCGATGGCGAGGTCACGGACGGAGGGGATCTTCTGGCCGGGCTTCCACGTGCCGTCGGTGATACGGGCGCGGAAGTTGTCGGCCAGCTGGATCCAGATGGGGCGGGTGTCATCGATGCGCATCGATGTGTCCCTCCTGTCTTGCTGTATTAATACACTAATACAATGACACAGTTTCCAAACTGTGTCAACCTACTAATACAGTTCAGTCACATGCTGACACACTCGCACGTTTCCAGACACGGAGAAAGGCCCGGAACCATGCGGTTCCGGGCCTTTCCTACGCGAATGCGTCAGGCGATCGGCTCACCCTCGATGTGCCAGACCTCGCGAGCGTAGTCGGAGATCGTGCGGTCCGAGGAGAAGCGACCAGAGCGGGAGATGTTCGCCCACACGCGCTTGTTCCATGCCTTCTGGTCGCGGTAATCGGCGGCCATACGATCCTTGGTCTCACGGTACGCGGCAAAATCGCCCAGGACGTAGTACACGTCGGCCGGATCGTAGCCGCCCTCAAGGATCGAGTGGCGGATGTCGTAGAACCAGCCGGAGTTGTTGTCGTTGAGCGTGCCATCGGTCAGGGCGTCGATGACGCGCTTGAGGCCGGGGACGTTCTCGTAGTGCCAACGGGGATCGTAGTGACGACGCAGCTCGGGCAGCTCATCGTCGGTCGCGCCGAAGATGTAGGCATTGTCCGCGCCCACGGCCTCGAGAATCTCAACATTCGCGCCGTCCAGGGTGCCCAGGGTGAGGGCACCGTTCATCATGAACTTCATGTTGGACGTGCCCGAGGCCTCCTTGCCAGCCATCGAGATCTGCTCGGAGACGTCGGCGGCGGGGATGATGTGCTCGGCGGGCGAGACGTTGTAGTTGTGGACGAAGACGACCTTGATGCGACCGTTGATGTCCTTGTCGTTGTTCACCAGTTCACCAATGGCGTTGATGAGCTTGATGATGGCCTTGGCGCGGATGTAGCCGGGGGCAGCCTTCGCACCGAAGATGAACACGCGGTTCGGGGTATCCAGCGTCGGGTCGTCCTTCATACGGAAGTACAGGTCCAGGACGTAGAAGGCGTTGAGCAGCTGACGCTTATACTCGTGCAGACGCTTGATCTGAACGTCGAAGATCGAGTCGGGATCGATCTCGACACCCTCGCGCTCCTTGATCCACGCGGCGAAGTCGACCTTGTTGGCGTGCTTGATCTCGCCCAGGCGCGTGAGCACGTCGTCGGTGCCAGCCTCGGTGAAGTCAGAGAGCACGGTGAGGTCGCGGACCCACGCGTCGGAACCGGTGACCTCGTCGAGGAGGGCGGCCAGGCGGGGGTTGCACTGCTTGAGCCAGCGGCGCGGGGTCACGCCGTTGGTCTTGTTGTTGAAGCGCTCAGGCCAGATGGCGTACCACTCCTTGAGGGTGTCGCGCTTGATGATCTCCGTGTGGAGGGCGGCGACGCCGTTGATGGAGTAGGACGCGTAGCAGGCGATCCAGGCCATGCGCACGGTGTTTCCGGAGACGGGGGCCATGTAGTCGATGGTGCCCTGGTCGAGGCCGCGCTCGGCCATGTCGATGCGGAAGCGACGGTCGATCTCGCGGACGATCTCGGCGATGCGCGGGAACAGGCGATCAAAGATGTGGATGTCCCAGGTCTCGAGGGCCTCGGCAAGAACCGTGTGGTTCGTGTAAGCGAAGGTCTTGGAGACAACTGCCCAGGCCTCTTCCCAGCCGAGGCCGTGCTCGTCCATGAGGATGCGCATGAGTTCGGGGATGGCGAGGACCGGGTGGGTATCGTTGAGCTGAACGGCGTTGTACTCGGCGAAGCCGTTCAGGTCGGTACCGTGGTGACGCACGTAGTTCTCGACGATCTCCTGCAGGGAGGCGGAGCAGAAGAAGTACTGCTGGCGCACGCGCAGGACCTTGCCCTCGAACGTGGTGTCGTTGGGGTACAGGACACGGGAGATGTCCATGGTGCGCTCACGGTCGATGATCGCGTCGGTGAAGCGCTGGGAGTTGAAGGCGTCGTAGTCGAACTCTTCGATGGGTTCGGCCTTCCACAGACGCAGGGTGCCCACGTTCTTGGTGCCGTAGCCGGTGATCGCGATGTCGTAGGGGACGGCGCGCACGGTCAGGTCGGCGTAGGAGACGATGCGGGAGCGCTCTTCGCGGCGGGTGACGAAGGGGTAGCCCTCCTCCATCCACGGATCCGGGTGCTCAGTCTGGAAGCCGTTGTCGAAGAGCTGCTTGAACAGACCGTAGCGGTACAGGATGCCGTAGCCGCGCACGGGCAGATCCAGGGTGGCGCAGGAGTCCAGGAAGCAGGCGGCGAGGCGGCCGAGGCCACCGTTACCGAGGGAGGCGTCCGGCTCTTCTTCGAGAACCTGGCCAAGATCGAGGCCGTAGGCGGCGAGGGCTTCGCGAGCCTTCTCGACGAGGCCAAGGTTCGACAGGTTGTTCAGCAGGGCGCGACCCATGAGGAACTCAGCGGAGAAGTAGTGTTCCTGACGGCCCTTGGCGTAACGCTCGGTGGTGGCGGCCCAGTTGTCAGCGATCTGATCGACGATGGCAGCGGACAGACCCTGCCACACCTCCATCAGAGTCGAGTCTTCAACGGGGCGCCCGGAGGTCGCACGCACATGCGAGGGCAGCGACTGCGTCAGATCCAGCGTCATATGACTTCCTTTTTCGTGTCTATGCCCTCCCGCCAAGCGGCGAGCCCCGGGTAGGGATCGGGCCTCACCTTACAGATTACCGATCCGCGCAGCTAATTCCCTGTTTTGACCACTCTCTGCGAGATTCACCACCCACTCTCACGTGACCAACTACACCCCCCGGAAAGGCCCCATGACTAAAGACCCAACCCCCACACTCCCCTACCAACTCACTCGAGGCCGGACCTGCGCGAAGACTCACGAGCATCGCGAAATGACCGCACGAACACTGAACTGGCCGGGTGGAGAGAAGCGCAAGGGCCGAGGCTTCCCCCAGTCCCGGAGAGCACAGCGCCGCACACGATAGGGCACCACAACGGAGGTGCCGAACATCAGGGGTGTGCCCCTGCGGGGGCACTGCCCGCAGGGGCACATATACAGGAAAGTGGCACCCCTCGGGCGAGCGATGCCACTTTCCATCACCGGTTCATCATGAGGGCTCAATTCATGGTGACTTTCGGTACTCCCATTGTGCATGTGACGCGCATATCAGTTCAAGGCGAAACACCTCGTTTTCGTTGCAAATCTGCGGCACATCCATGCACGTTTGTGCATAAAGTAGCTGCGAGCTGCAAAAACTAGACAAAACGCGGGTCCGCTCGAATCGAGCGGACCCGCGGATTTTGTCAAGCAAAAACCTCAGTGACGCTTGCGTGCGATCACGAGGGTCACACCACCAGCCAGGGCGATGACACCAGCGCCCGCAGCGATCGACGCAGAGGAACCGGTGTTTGCCAGCATCTGGGTAGAAGCCTCAGCAGGCTCGTTCGAGTGACGGATACCGGAACGAACGCTCACAGGAGCCAGACCTTCGGCGGGGGTCACCTCGCCATGGGTGGTCACGCCGGTCCCAGAACCGGGAGCGGCCGGCTCGGGAACAGAGGGTTCCTCGCCGGGGGTGGGCGTCTGAGGCTCGGGAGTAGGCGTCGAGGGCTGATCCGGACCGGGGCCGGGGTTGGACGGCTCGGGGGTAGGCGTGTTGTCGACGGGGGCCGGCGGCTCCTCGGGACCAACGACCGGGGTGGAAGGCGAGGGAGTGGGCTGACCAATGGAGGGGTTACCCTTCGAAGGCTCACCGATGGAAGGGTTCCCCTTCGCGCCGTCACCAATCGGAGACTCAGCTGCGAAAGCAACGCCGGTGGAAGCAGCGATGATGCCAAAAGCCGCCGTCGCGGCGAACAGGGAGGCAGTCGTCTTCTTCATGATCTCTCCTGAAACGAATGTGATGCGGGATAAATGCACGACCCTGACCGGCACTGGGAGTGTCAGATCAGGGATTCACCCTTACTCTACAACACTTCCTGACCATCGAGAAGGGTTTTCCTAAAATCACACCAGACGACCCTGTCCGTCACATCAGAATTTAACTCAAATACCGAGTAATTCACGCCCTTCTAAAAAGTTCAAGAACCCTGGAACGTCGCGATAAACTTGAAAATTCCCTCCATGATGAGTTGCGTTGCAATAGCAGCGAGAAGCAAACCTGAGATCTTGGTCAACAGCATGATGCCCCCGGGTCCCAGCAGCCGAGAGAGGATGAGCGAAAAGCGCATCGTCAGCCACATGACGACGTGCGCCAGCACCACGGCCAGGACGACGGCGATCCACGATCCGACGTTCGTTCCGGCCTGCCCGACGGCCACCATGACGGCGACGATCGAGCCGGGACCAGCCAGCAGCGGCGTCCCAAGAGGAACGAGCGCGACATTGACGCTTTCGTCCCCCGTATCAGGTGTCGAGGAATCGGTGCCCATGAGGAGTTCCATGGCGACCAGGAACAGCAGGACGCCGCCGGACAGCTGCAGTGCCTCCATCGAAATGCTCAGGAGGCGCAGGATCTGTCCGCCGAGGATCGCGAATGTCAGGATGACACCGAAGGACACGGAGGTCGCCTGGATCGCTGCCCGCCGCTGCTTGGCCTGGGAATAACGAGACGTGAGTCCCAGGAAGATCGGCACCGTGCCGATGGGGTCCATGATGACCGTCAGCGTCGTGAAGGCGGTGGCGAAGAGGGCGACGTCGAAGAGGCTCACGGCTGCACCACCTCGATGCTCCCTTGCGCGATAACCTCGGCGATGATGTCGGGGTCGGTCGTGTTTTCGCCGATGCGGTTGGGCTTGCCGGTGCCGTGGTAGTCGGAGGATCCAAACTCCGCGAGTCCCAATTCCCTGGCGATGCGGTCAACGTCGGCGCGATCCTCAGGAGCATGGTCGCGGTGGTTACGCTCGATACCGAAGAGACCCGCCTGAGCCATCTGCGCGATAACGTCCTCGGGCAGCAGCCGCTGACGCTTGCGGGCGCGCGGATGCGCCAAGACGGGCACTCCCCCGGCCTCACGCACGCAGCGCACCGCTTCGACCGGGTCGGGTGCCCAGTGGTGCACGTAGTAGGGACCCGACGGATGCAGAGCCTTGACGAATGCGGCGCTGCGGTCGGGGAAAGCACCGGCGGCGACAAGCGCGTCGGCGATGTGCGGACGTCCCACGGGGCCACCCTCGGGCGCGAAAGCGAGCACGTCCTCCCACGTGATCGGGTAGTCCGCGCTCAGGTTCTCAACCATGCGGAGGGCGCGCGTCTCGCGGTCCTCCCGGGTTCGCCGGAAATTATCGACGAGGCCGGGGCTGGCCGGGTCGAAAAGGTAAGCCAGCAGGTGCACGGTGATGCCCGATGCTGAGCAGGACATTTCAGCACCCCGAATGAGGGTGACACCGGTGTCGGGGACAGCGGATACAGCCTCGTCCCATCCGGTCGTCGTATCGTGATCGGTCAGCGCAATCGCGTCCAACCCGGCCTCGGCGGCAATCGCGAGGAGCTGCGCGGGCGTGTCCGTTCCATCCGAGTAAGCACTATGAGTATGGGGATCAATTCGCTTCACCATCTGAGATTACCGCATTAATCCGATCACACCACCGGGCATCGGAGGGGGTCCCCGCGAGCGCGCCGAGGCCTCGTGAAAACCCCTGATTTTGAGCGGTGGGACGTCGTCTCTCCGCACGTCTTTTCACGGGTCACAACCCACCTTTGCGCATATGCCCACCCCCGGCGAGACGCCGATCACTGTAGGAAACTGTCTGCACGCGGCCATATGGCCCCCTCAACACCGATTGGAGTACACGCGTGTCTGACAAGGATCAGACCCAGGTGTCTACCGCGACCGATGCGGGAGACGCCGGGTATAACAAGGCTCTGAAAAACCGACATATCCAGATGATCGCCATCGGCGGCTCGATTGGCACCGGCCTGTTCCTGGGTGCCGGCGGCCGTCTGGCCCAGGGCGGCCCCGCGCTCGCCTTCGCCTACGCAGTGTGTGGCGTCTTCGCATTCCTGATGGTCCGCGCCCTCGGCGAGTTGGCGGTGCGTCGCCCCTCCTCGGGCGCCTTCGTGTCCTACGCCCGCGAGTTCCTGGGCGAGAAGGGCGCGTTCATCACCGGCTGGTTCTTCTTCCTGGACTGGGCCGTCACCGTCATGGCTGACATCACCGCTGTAGCGCTCTACATGCACTACTGGACAATGTTCGAGGCCATCCCACAGTGGGTGATCGCCCTCATCGCACTGGCCCTCGTGTTCGTCCTGAATATGCTGAGCGTGAAGGCCTTTGGTGAGGCCGAATTCTGGTTCGCGATGATTAAGGTCGCGACAATCCTTATCTTCATGGCTGTCGCCATCTGGGCGATCATCACGCAGGCGCACGTCGCCGATTACACCGCGGGCGTCCACAACATTTCCGAGTCCGGCGGTTGGTTCCCCGAGGGTCTGGCCCCCGTGTTCGCCCTGACCCTGGGCGTCGTCTTTGCCTTCGGCGGGACCGAGATGGTGGGTGTCGCAGCCGGTGAGGCGAAGGATGCCGCAACAATCCTGCCCAAGGCCATCAACTCGATGGTCATCCGTATTTTCTTCTTCTACGTTGGCTCCGTCGTTCTCTTCGCACTGGCGCTGCCCTACAACGCCTACTCGTCGAATGAGTCACCCTTCACGACGTTCTTCTCCGGCATCGGCGTTCCCCACGCGGGCGACATCATGCAGGTCGTCGTCCTGACCGCGGCGCTCTCCTCCCTCAACGCCGGCCTCTACGCGACCGGTCGCACGCTGCGTTCGATGGCGCTCGTGGGCGAGGGGCCGCGCTACGCGGCTCGCCTCAACAAGAACCACGTGCCCTACGGCGGCATCATCATCACCGCGTCGCTCGGTCTGCTGGGCGTCCTGCTCAACGCCTTCGTGCCGCAGGACGCTTTCAACATCGTCATGGACCTGGCGGGCATCGGCATCGCTGGTACCTGGGCGATGATCCTCATCTCGCACCTGGCGTTCCTGCGCAAGGTCAAGCGCGGCGAAGCGCAGCGTCCCGAGTTCCGTATGCCGGGCGCCCCCTACACGAACTACCTGGCGCTGCTCTTCTTCGCGGTGGTCGTTGGCTCCAACGTGACCTCCGAGTCGGGCCGCTGGACCCTCGCGCTCTTCGCCGTGGTCGTCGTCCTCATGGTCGCCGGCTGGTACTACGTGCGCGGGCGCGTCGGCAACCTGACCGACGAGGCCGCCGCCTCGCTCCAGGGCGACGAGACCCTGGTGTCGAGCGACTGATCGAAAGGACTCACCGTGCGTCTTCACGTCACGTATGCGGGTGGAACCATCGGCATGGTCGATTCCCCGGAGGGTCTGCGTCCCGGCGCGGACCTGCAGGGGTGGTTCGGCTCCCAGCTGGAGGGCATCGAGCTGGCCTCGAACATCACGATGTCGACGCTGGACCCGCTCATCGACTCCTCGGAGGCCACTCCCGAGGACTGGCAGGCCATCATCGACGACATCAATGCGCACGCCGAGACGGCCGATGCCTTCCTGGTCCTGCACGGCACGGACACGATGGCCTACTCGGCTGCGGCCCTGTCCTACGCGCTAGCGAGCATGGGCAAGCCGGTCGTCTTGACCGGCTCCCAGTACCCGCTCGGCGTGGTGGGCTCGGATGCGTCGGCGAACGTCACGGGTGCGCTGCGCGCCGCGATTTCACGCCACGCGCGCGGGGTCATGCTGTTCTTCGGACACAAGCTCCTGGCCGGCAACCGGGCCACCAAGACCTCGTCGTGGGCCTTCCGCGGCTTCGAGTCGCCCTCAGTGTCCCCCATGGCCCGCACGGGTGCCCCGTGGCGCTGGTACGGCGCTCCCCATCCGGGCACCGGCTGGACCGATCCCAGCCCGTACACGCGCCAGGATGTCGCCGTCATCGACGTGGTTCCCGGCATGAGCGCCGCACGCCTGCGCGCGATGACGACACCCCACCCGGACGCTCTCATCCTGCGTACCTTCGGCGTGGGTAACATCCCCGCGTCCGAGCCGGGCCTGGTGGATGTCCTGGCCGAGCTCGCCAACGCCGATGTGCCGATCATCGTTGCCTCCCAGTGCTACCAGTCCGAGGTCATGCTCGGCCACTACGAGGCTGGCAACGCCCTGGCGCAGCTGGGTGCGATCGGCGCGCACGACATGACGCTCGAGGCCCTCTACGCCAAGACCGTGTTCCTGCTCTCGCAGGGCAAGCGCGGCGCGGACTTCAAGCGTTGGATGGACCTGTCCATCGCGGGAGAGCTCACCCTCCAGGACTGATCCTCTCCCACACGACCTGCCCCGGCCTCGTCCCCGCGCCTGCCGCGCGACCTGGGAACGAGGCCGGGGTTTGTCATGCCCCCGGGCACTCCACCGGGGCGCTCACAGCCGTAGAATGGGCCCATGAGCGAAGAAGAATCCCAGTCAATGGCCGACCGAGGCGAAAGCCGCTCCCGTCAGCCCCAGTCCTCTGCGTTCCGCAAGTTCATCGGCTCCGGATGGGCCCCGCGCCCCACTGACCTGCCCACGCGTGAACGCGTCGCCGATTTCCTCACCGACCGCACTCTCAAGGCCGGTGCCCCCTTCCCCGGCGAGCGCCTCGTCATCCCCGCGGGTCCCTACAAGGTCCGCTCGAACGACTGCGACTACCGCTTCCGCGCGCACTCCGCCTTCGCGCACCTGTCGGGCCTGGGCGGCGAAAAGGAGCCGGATACGGTCCTGGTGCTCGAACCGAACGAGGACGGCACCCACACCGCGCTGCTGTTCTTCAAGCCGCGCGCCTCGCGTTCCTCCAAGGAGTTCTACGCCAACCCGCGCTACGGCGAATTCTGGGTGGGTGCGCGCCCGTCGCTCGAAGAAGTCTCGGCTGCGACCGGTCTGGAAACCCGCCACATTGACACGCTGCGCGACGCACTGTCCAAGGACGCCGGCCAGGTGAGCCTACGCATCGTGCGCGGCGTGGACGCCCAGATCGAAGACATGGTCAACGAGATTCGCATTCAGGCGTCCCTGCCGTTTGGCGACGACGCGCGCGAAGAAGACGAGGCCCTCGAGGAGCGCCTCTCCGAAATCCGCCTCAAGAAAGACGCCTACGAGATCGAGGAAATGATCCGCGCGGTCGAGGTCACCAAAGCCGGCTTCGAAGACATTATCCGCGTCCTGCCGCGCGCCATCGGTCACCGCCGTGGCGAGCGCGTCATCGAGGGGGCCTTCGCAGCGAACGCCCGCGAGGAAGGAAACGGCCTGGGCTACGACACCATCGCGGCCTCCGGCAACCACGCGAACACCCTGCACTGGATCGACAACGACGGCGAGGTGCGCGAAGGCGACCTGGTGCTCGTCGACGCCGGCGTCGAGGTCGACTCCCTCTACACCGCCGACATCACGCGCACACTGCCCGTCAACGGGCGCTTCACCGAGGTCCAGGCCCGCGTCTACCAGGCCGTGCTCGACGCCTGCGAGGCCGCCCTGGCCCGCGCCAACCAGCCCGGCTGCCGCTTCAAGGACGTGCACGACGCCGCTATGGAGGTCATCGCTGCCCGCCTGTACGAGTGGGGTATCCTGCCCGTCACCCCGGAAGAGTCCCTGGCCTCCACCGGCCAGCAGCACCGCCGCTGGATGCCGCACGGCACCAGCCACCATCTGGGTCTGGACGTGCACGACTGCGCGAAGGCGCGCGCAGAACTCTACCAGGGCGCGCTGCTCGAGCCGGGCATGATCTTCACGATCGAACCGGGCCTGTACTTCCGCGCCGACGACCTGCTGATCCCCGAGGAATACCGCGGAATCGGCGTGCGCATCGAGGACGACGTCGTGGTGAACGCCGACGGCACCGTCACGCGCATCTCCGAAGACATCCCGCGCACCATCGCAGACGTCGAGGAGTGGATCGCGCGCATCCAGGGACGCTAAGCGCGCCCCGCGCGGATTTTTTCGCTGGAAGCGCGCCGCTTAGGAACGCTGATCCGACGCCTCGGCCTGGTCTCCCTCAGGGGACGAGGCCGGGGCGTCGTCGCGTCGTTCAGGCGCGGGCTGTGCGGGCGCGGGCTGAGCGGGTGCCGCAGTCTGCGCCGCTTCGCTCTCCGACGCGGAGGACACCGGGGAGACGGCCTGCGTGACCTGCGAGGGTGCCACGGCCTCGTTCGTGCTCGACGCAGCCGAGGCCTCGGGTGCCACGCTCGGGATATCCCCCTCCTTGGTCGCAGCGCCAAAACGCGGACGTCCGTCGGGGAAGAAGCCGACAGAGTCCTTCTTCGGGCGCTCTGTCACCTCGCGCGCACGCTTAGGGCGCGCCATATTGCCTGGCGTGCGCTGCAGGAGCGTGAACGCGCGGTCGATGTCCGAGGCCGCCAAGATCGCGTAGCGCTCGGCAACGACCTGCTGAGAAGACAGGAGGTCACGGTTGCGGCCTCGCAGAATAAACGCCAGTGCAGACAGGGCCATGCCGACAAGCGCACCGATGACGATGCCGCCCACCACCCAGGTGCCCGTGCCGCCAGCGTTCTGTCCCGCGGACATGAACATGCCCGCAAGCGCACCCCACAATCCGCCGCTGGACGCACCCGACATGGACGCCCGAGCAATCGTCAGGCGACCCGTCACGCGCTCCACCATGTGCAGATCCGTGCCGACGATCGTGATCGACGAAACGTCGAAACCGTAATCGGACAGGAAATCAACACCCGCTCGAGCCTGCGCGTAGGTCTGGTAGGACGCAACCTCCGTACCCGTCGGCATCTTCGGTTCCATCACAATGGCCATTTCTCTCTCCAATCACCACAGCAACGGTGGCGTGGGACGCATTGTCCACCCGGCACCGGCTCTCCATTACGACACATTGAACATCATCAGCCTAAAATGATTAAGTGAGCATTGCATCTATTGAGGTTGGCACCAAGGGCCGACGCGTCTACATCGGAAAGCTTGCCGGCACCGGTGTTTTCGACCCTTTGGGCGACCAAGTCGGCAAGATTCACGATGTCGTTGTCATCTTTCGGCTGAAATCTGAAGCCAACGTCATTGGCTTCGTCGTCGAGGTCGGCCCACGCAAACGCGTGTTCCTGCCGCTGACCCGCGTGACGTCCATCGAAGCCGGATCGGTCATCACGACGGGCCTGCTCAACATCCGATCCTTCACACAGCGCCCCATCGAGACCCTGGTGCTGTCCGAACTCTTCGACCGCGTCGTCACCATGAACGACGGCTCCGGCCAAGTGCGCATCCTCGACGTTGCCATGCGTCAGCGTCGCCCCAAGGACTGGGTGATCTCCACGCTGCACGTCCAGCGCGTGCGCACCTCGTCCCTCGGCTTCACACGCAGCGGCGAGACCCTGACGGTCGACGTGACCGAGGTGTCAGGCCTGCTCAAGACCAACTCGAATCAATCAGCCACCGCCCTGTTGCAGTACACCGAGGACATGCGCGCCGCTGACCTCGCGGACTTCATCCACAGCCTCCCCCAGGACCGCAAGATCGCAGTTGCGCAGCAGCTGACCGACGCACGCCTTGCCGACGTACTCGAAGAACTCGGTGACGACGACCGCGTAGCGATCGTCTCTGCTCTCCAGGCCGCACGAGCCGCCGACGTTCTCGACGTCATGCAGCCCGACGACGCCGCCGACCTCGTCGCCGAACTACCCACCGCCAAAGCGCAGTCCCTGCTGGCCCTCATGGAACCCGAAGAGGCCGAGGACGTGCGCCGACTCATGACCTACGAGGAGTCCACTGCGGGTTCGCTCATGACCACCGAACCGGTCATTTTCGGCCCCACCGCCACCGTCGCGCAGATGCTCGCCGCAGTGCGCCGCGAGGACATCCCCGCCTCCATCGCAACCGTCGCCTTCATCGCGCGCCCACCCCAGGAGACCCCAACCGGCCAATACCTGGGCATGGTCCACATCCAACGCGCGCTGCGCGAACCACCGCAGACCCTGCTCGGCACGATTCTCGACCGCGACATCGAAGCCGTGGACCCCAACGCGCACATCGCGAAGGTCACCCGACTACTGGCCACCTACAACCTGACGGTTCTTCCCGTCGTCGACGAGGACGGGCACCTACACGGCGCCGTCTCGGTCGACGACGTACTCGACGAACTGTTGCCCGAAGACTGGCGCGATTTCGATGACGACGTCACCGACCGCATGATGGCAAGGAGCATCGATGGCTGATCGTCTCGACAACCCGCTCGAAAAGCGCCGCGGGTTCTTCCGTCGCCCGGGCTCCGGCGGAGGCGATGGCTTCGGTCGCTTCGCCGAGGCCACCGCGCGCTTCATGGGGTCCCCCCGCTTCGTCCTCTACATGACGATCTTCGTCGTCGCCTGGATTACCGCAAACCTCGTGCTCGCTGGTATCAGCGTAGAATCCGCGTGGGACCCCTACCCCTTCATTCTGCTGAACCTCGCATTCTCAACCCAGGCCTCGTACTCGGCCCCGCTCATTATGCTCGCGCAGAACCGCCAAGACGCGCGCGACCGCGTCGTCGCCGAACAGGACCGCCTGCGCGCCGAACGCAACCTCGCCGACACCGAGTACCTGGCCCGCGAGATCGCCGGCCTGCGCCTGGCCCTCCAGGACGTCGCCACGCGCGACTTCGTGCGCTCCGAACTGCGCGACATGCTCGAGGATCTGCGAGCCGAGATCGCCGCGGACGCCGCCAAGGCCTCGGACACCGACACGGACGGTCACCAGGACACGGAAGGACATTCTCAGGCCGACTAACCTCCCCCCTAGAAGATGGGTGCACCGGCCAGTAGAGTGGAGTCCATGCCAGTCACGCTTGAATCCGTCATGGACGCTCTCGGCCAGGTTATCGACCCCGAGATCCGTCGTCCCATCACCGACCTCAACATGGTGACCCCCGACCTGGTCACCATCGATGGCTCGTCCGTCGCGATCAAGGTCCTGCTCACCACCGCCGGGTGCCCGCTGCGCACCCAGATCACGAAGGACGTCTCCGAGCGCGTGGGTGCCCTCGACGGCGTCGAGAACGTCACCGTCGAAATGGGCGTCATGGACGAGGACCAGAAGAAGGCGCTGCGCGAAAAACTCAACGGCGGTCGCCCCGAGCGCGAAATCCCGTTCTCGCGTCCCGACTCACTGACCCGCGTCATCGCCGTCACCTCCGGTAAGGGCGGCGTCGGCAAGTCTTCCATGACCGCGAATCTGGCCGCCGCGCTCGCCGCGCAGGGCCTCAAGGTTGGTGTCATGGACGCCGACATCTACGGCTTCTCCATTCCCCGCATGCTCGGCGTCGACCACGATCCGCAGGTCATCGACGGCATGATGATCCCGCCCGTGGGCGTCGGCGGCATCAAGGTCATCTCCATCGGCATGTTCGTGCCCGACGGCCAGGCCGTCGTGTGGCGCGGCCCCATGCTGCACCGCGCCCTCCAGCAGTTCCTCGCCGACGTCTTCTGGGGCGACCTGGATGTCCTTCTCATCGACATGCCCCCCGGCACGGGTGACGTCGCGATCTCCATCGCCCAGCTGCTGCCCAACTCCGAAATCCTCGTTGTGACGACACCGCAGGTCGCCGCCGCCGAGGTCGCTGAGCGCGCCGGTTCCATCGCTGCCCAGACGAACCAGAAGGTCATCGGCGTCGTCGAAAACATGTCCTTCCTGCCCCAGCCCGACGGCTCGCGCCTGGAAATCTTCGGCGCGGGCGGCGGCGAATCCGTATCCGCGCGCCTGACCGCCCAGCTCGGCTACTCGGTGCCGCTCCTGGCCCAGGTGCCCCTCGACATCGCGCTGCGCGAGGGCGGCGACCGCGGCGAACCCGTCGCCGTCGCCTCCGGGCCGGCCGCCGAGGTCCTCACCGCCCTCGGCACGACCCTCGCGTCGGTCAACCGAGGCCTCGCCGGGCGCCCCCTCGGGGTCTCCCCCATCCGGCACTGACAAGCCCCGTCAGCGCGCACCACGGCCTCGTCCTCATCGACGAGGCCGTGGTTGCGTCGCGCAGAGTCCCTCCTTTTCTTGGGCCTTCAGCACGCACGCGTTTTGGTGTCGTCTCCTTTTTAGCGGGAGACCGGAGCGCCAACGCGCCCGCGTCACGCCTCGCCTGTACCCTGATGGCTGGAGAGGGGCGCACACGTGTGGACGCACCTACCCGAGGCGACCGAGGAAACGTGAGGATAGCGATGGCGGATAAGGCCCAGACTTGGGTGTATACCGAAGACTACGTGGCAGAGAGCAATGCTCTGGCTGCCGCGCGCGCTGTTGCATCCGAACTTGGAGCCGCCCCCGTTTCCTCCGGTACCGGAGCCGCCCTGCGGATGCTCGCCGCCGTCGCAGGCGCGCGCGCAGTCCTCGAAGTGGGCACGGGTGCCGGTGTGTCAGGCCTGTGGCTCCTGGACGGCATGGCCCGCGACGGCGTCCTCACAACCATCGACGTCGAGTCCGAGCTACTGGGCTACGCACGCCGCAACTTCGCAGCCGCCGGCCTGTCCTCCCACCGCACGCGCCTCATCGCCGGGCGCGCCCTCGACGTGCTGCCCCGTATGGCGGCGCGCGGCTACGACATGGTTGTCCTCGACGGCGACCTGGATGAGACACCGCAGTACCTGGACCACGCCGTGCGCATTGTCCGCCCCGGCGGCACCATCGCCTTCGTGCACGCCCTGTGGCACGACCAGGTCGCCGACCCCGCACGCCGCGACGCACGCACCGTCGTCGCCCGCGAGGTCGTCAACTACCTGCGAGACTCCGATGAGTTCGTGCCCACTCTCCTGCCCGTCGGAGATGGCCTGGCGGTCGCAGTCAAGCGCTGACGGCGCTTTCGCGTGCCATCTGGGCACCCTCTGTTCCGCACGCAAACCCTCTGTTCCATACGTGGGCAACCCCGCCGACGCTCCGATCAGCGGGTTCACGTGCGGAAGAGAGGTCCCAGGCCCCGAATAGCAGGCCCCGCAGCGGCCGGACACCACAGGCCCCGCGGTGATCGCACACCGGACGCAACACGGGGAGACACATCGCAGGCACCAAACGGCGACACAAAAGCGGTGGGACAGGCCATGCCCGTCCCACCGCAGTTCTGCTTATTCAGATTGCCGCAGTCAGCACCGCGGCGAGTTCGCCGGCTTCCTGCGGACTCATCTCGATAACGAGGCGACCGCCCCCTTCGGTGGGAATACGAACGACAATGCCGCGACCTTCAGCGGTCGCTTCGAGGGGGCCATCCCCCGTGCGAGGTTTCATCGCTGCCATGTTGAGGGCTCCTTCTCAGAGTTCTGCCGCCGCCACCTGCGGCGGAGCACCTCATCAATCTTACCGGATAACTGATAATTTTCCTTGGCAGGTTACACAGCCTTACACATAGAAACTCAGCCATCAGATTAATTTTGTGTGGCAATTGAACGGTTTCTCCTCGTCAACACCCCTCACACTCGCGCGTCATCGACTAAGCACCCGTCGCCAGGCGCACCGCCTCCTCCGGATCATCAACAACGTGCAGCAGATCGACGTCACCCGGAGAAATCATGCCCGCGTCCACCATCGAGGAACGGATCCACTCGACCAAGCCCGACCAGTACTCGGTGCCCACAAGCACGAGGGGGAAGGAACGAATCTTGCCGGTCTGTACCAGGGTCGCCGACTCGAAGAGTTCGTCCATTGTGCCGAAACCGCCCGGCATGACGATAAAGCCCTGCGAGTACTTGACGAACATGGTCTTGCGTGCAAAGAAGTACCGGAAGTTCACGCCGCGGTTGATCCACTGGTTCATGCTCTGCTCGTGCGGCAGCTCGATGCCCAGGCCCACGGAGATACCGCCTGCCTCCCACGCGCCACGGTTCGCGGCCTCCATCACGCCCGGGCCACCGCCCGTAATGACCGCGTAGCCGCGCTGAACCAGGAGTTCGCCGATCCGCTGAGCACACTGGTACCAGGGTTCATCCGGGCGCGTACGCGCGGAACCGAACACGGAAATGGCGGGGCCGACCTTCGCCAGGGCCTCGAACCCTTCGACGAACTCGGACTGGATCCGCAGAACGCGCCAAGGGTCCGTGTGCTTCCAGTCCGCGCTGTGTTCGGTCTGAAGCAGCGAAGCATCGGCTGTCAGGCGCGGGATCTGGTCCCCGCGCAGAACGACGGATCCGCGGCGGTAGGTCTCTTCAGGGGTAGTCATGGCCTCTCCTGACGGTCAACGTGGGTGGGGCGCGGCGCGCCTGGGCCCGCTACTGCGCGAGCAGGAAGGCACGCAGGGTCTCGTGCACCCTGACAATATCCGAGACGGGCGCGTGTTCGTCGCGCGTGTGCGCGAGCAGCGGATCGCCCGGCCCAAAGTTCATCGCGGGCACTCCCACCTGCGTAAAGCGGGCAACGTCCGTCCACCCGACCTTCGCGCTGAGCGCGAGCTGAACCCCGGCCTCGTCCGCGACGCGACGGGCGACGGACAGGAAGCGCTCGGCGACGGGCGAGTCCGCCCCGGGCCGCGCACCCTCGCACAGGTCATCGACCTCGATGGTTGCGCCGGTTCCTTCGAAGAGACCGCGCACCCATTCCAAGGCGTCGTCGGCGCGTTTGGAGGGCGCGAAGCGGTAGTTGACGGTCATGGAGGCGGCCTCGGGGATGACGTTGTTCGCAATGCCGCCCTCGACGCGCACGACGGAGAGGGATTCACGGAATTCGAGGCCGTCAACCACCTCGATGGGGTTACCGAAGGACGCGATACGCTCGATGACGGGGGCCATCGCGTGAATCGCGTTAACGCCCATCCAGGCGCGCGCCGAGTGCGCGGCACGTCCCGGGAAGTGCGCGATGACGCGCAGAGTTCCGTTGCAGCCGCCTTCGACGTGCGCGGCAGTGGGTTCGCCCAGCAGAGCGAGGTCGCCGGCGAGCCACTGCGGGTACAGGCGCTGGATGCGGCCCAGGCCGTTGAGGTGTGAGGCGACCTCCTCGTGGTCGTAGAAAATCCACGTGACGTCTGCGGTGAGCGCCTCGCGTGCGCCGCCCCTGATCACAGCACCGGCCTCGCACGCGAGAGCCAGGGCGGCCGCGCAGCCGCCGAGCATGTCGACTGAGCCACGCCCCCACACGACCTCGACGCCGTCGCGCACCTCGAGGCGTCCAGGAACGTTCTCGGCGATGGGAACCGTGTCCAGGTGCCCGGCAAGGACGACGCGCTGCGGCAGCCCGAGGTGGGTCCGCGCGCACACCGCATCCCCGTCGCGCAGGATCTCCAGGGTGTCCACCGAGCCGAAGCCCGCGCCACGCAGCGCCGCCTCGACCGCGTCCGCGAGGGGTCCTTCCTCTCCCGACACCGAGGGGATATCGATCATCTGGCGCGTCAGCGAGAGCGCATCGGTCGCGTCCGTGAGCTGCATGGGTCCTCCTTTGTGATTGCTTCCAGGATACCGGCGCACTCCCCCACCTGCGTCTGTGCGCACGCTGTGCGAGAGACGCAACCTGTTCGTCTCACTCCGTTTTTGCGAGTCCGCTTCATAGTGTTACCCTCAGCACATGACACGCTGTGCTGGCCCGTCGCTGTTTGCGGGTATCGCTTCTTTCTTGTCCGCCGCTACCCGTGGTCGATTCCGCCTGATCATCGGATACGAGGCCTCGCACACCGGGGATCTCGCCCGCGATGGTGCCGCAATCATCGAAGGATTGGGCGGTCATGCTCTGCTCATGCCGCGCGCACTACCGGCACCGTTGACGGCTTTCTCGGTGCGTATGGTCATGGCCGACGGGGCGCTCTACATCCGCAGCAGCGGCGAGGCACTGATCTATCTGGGTGGGCGCGCGGTCGACCGCTCGCGTGAGGGTGCGCTCGCCTCCGAGGCCGAACTCTCTCTCATCGACGAGGCCGCGGCCGCGGTCAGCGACGAGGCCGCCCTCCCCCGCGCCGAGGGGGGCTGGGAGTGTGTGGGCGAGGGCATGATCGGCGCCTACGTGGATCGCACGGTCTCACGCATCTCATCCCTATCCGATGCCACGCACGTGCCCACACCCGTGTCCGTCGAGGACCCCACGGGCCTCCTGATCTCCCTGCTGGAACGCCTGAGCGTCCCCATTGACGAGGCCGGGGCGGGCCTGTCACTGCGCGTGTGCTGCGAGGGACGAACGCTTTGTTCTTCTCTGTCCGAGGAGCAGGTGCGTACCGCCCTGGGTGAGGCGCTGGCAACGAGTCCCGCGATCCCGGCGGGCCGGGGACTGTACTGCGTGGATCCGGCCTTCGTTATGGACGCCGACGCGATCAGTGCAGGCGCGGCCCTCGCGCTCCTCGCGCCGCGCTAAGCGGTAGGCCGAGTTGTTCCCTCATGAGGTGAGGACACGGGGACGCAGATGTGCATGCTCACCCGTAGCCTGCGCATATGAGTGAGAACACCCCGACGATTGGGCGATCACGGGTGCGAAGACTAACGCGTACCGTCAGGTTGGCAACGCGTTCCCACCGCCAGTTGCCCGCGCGGTTGGCATCGCAATCGCCTCTGCTCTCAGGGCAGACAGTCGTGGGCAGGAGGCTGTCGCATGAGCATCAATCTCCTCGACGAGCGTCGGTTTTTCCACCGTCATCGACGGTCAACGTCTGCGTGACATCGCCGATTTACCCATCGACTTGGCGATCTAGCAGCACACACTTCGCGCGAACAGTGGTGCCCCAGGCGCTCTCGCGCCCGGGGCACCACTCACAGCACGTTTCACCTCACACGTCGAAAGGCGTAGAAATCACCATGCCGCCCGTCTCGATCTGGCCGGCCATGTCAGACAGGCCCAGCTTCAGGTCAGAAGACAACATCGGCGTGTAGGCACCAAATCCGGTGAGGATCACGCCGCCGGACACTAGCGACACGGGGACAGTCGACGCAGGCGCGCCTGCCGTGGCATCGGAAATGAGCGTGTCCATTGCAGCGGAATAGTCGAGAACAATACCGGTCAGCACGGGCGCACCAATAGAGGCGCGCACCGCGTCGGTGATCTGGATGTAGCTGAACGAGTCAGAGAAAGACTGCGTGTCGACCTGCTCGACCACCTGCGGACCGGCCTGGCCCGACATGGGCGACTCGGCGGAGACGGCCTCGTCGCGAGTCAGACCCTTAAGGTCAGCCTTCGTCAGACCCGACCAAATGAGACGCACCATCGGGTTGCCAGCCGCGGCGACAGCGCGCGCGGCACCCGCGTTGTTCTCCCCCGCGAGGGGCAAGATGATGTCGGCACCCTGCGCAATGAAGTTGGCGGCAGTAGCCTCAACGTTCTCGGCGCTGTCGACGAATGTCCCTTCCTTGGCGGCGTTATTCCACCCCAGGATGGTGATAGACGTGCCCTTCGCAAGATTGTAGGCGTCGACGCCTTCCGCGAAAGCATCCATCTGCGACGCGGTGACATTGTCGCGCGACCCGCCAATGACAGCAAGCGTACCCGTCGTGGTCATGCCGGCCGACGCGTAGCCAGCCAGGTAGGCGGCCTCGGAGGCCCTGACGTTGATGACGGAACCGTTCTTGAGGGAGGTGGGATTGTTCTTCGCATCCGTGAACGAGGCACCGACGAGCGCGAAACGGACCTTCGGGTTGGCGCGCGCGGCCTCGGACAGAGACGAGGCCGTGGTGGAGTCGGTGCCGACGATCAGCGTGCAGCCGGAGGCCGCGAGCGAGGCCGGTGCTGCCTCACCCGATCCGGCCTGATAGGTGATCGACGCCTTGTTCGCGGCATCCGCGAGGGCACGCGCGACGGGGTCCGTCGCGGGGTCCATGTGGGCACTCGAGGTAGCGGCGCAGACCTTCGCGGACGCGGCCGGGGTAGCGCCGGGCGTCGGCGAGCATGCACTCATAGCCAGAGCGGCCACCGTGGCCGTAGTAGCGAAGGCGGCGAAGGTCCGCTTGTTCACGTCTCATCCCTTTCGTCGGGGCGTTTTTCTGCCCAACACGGTACCAGCCAAGCCGCGCGCAACGCCGCCCGGGGCGGTGCACCTCACCCGATAGCATACACTCGAAGGGGGCGCGGAATCACCGTGAGTCACGGAGCCACTCGCTCCGCCTAGTGGAAGGCTGTCAGAGTAAGTCGGAGCGACCGGCCTCGGCAAGCGTATCGACGACGGACTTGACGGCCTGCGCACATTCTAGGCGCGTCACGAGGATCGCGTCAGAGGTCAGGGCCACCGCGACGTCGGGCACCCCGACGAGGGCGACGAGCGGGCCATCCTCACCCACGGATCCGTAGACGGCGGCACCCTCAGAGTCGATGCGGATGGCCTCACCGAGGTTCCCCGCAGCGGCAGCGATACCGGTCAGCGCCTCAAAGTCGCCCAGGTCCGTCCAGCCGAGGGCGGCGTCAGCGGGAACGACGGCCACTCCCCCGTCGGCAGCAACGGGTTCAGCGATGGCGTGATCGATGGCGATCTTGGTCAGGTGCGGCCAGTTCTCCTCCAGCGTCGCCTCGAACTGCGGCGTTCCCCACGAGCGCGCAATAGTCTCTAGGCGCGCGTGCAGGTCGGGCATGAGTCGGGCCAGGTGGGAGGCCAGGACACCCGCAGACATGATGAACATGCCCGCGTTCCACAGGTAGCCCTGGGACACGTAGCGGGCAGCAGTGTCCGCATCGGGCTTTTCGACGAACTCGGCGACCCGGCGGGCACACCCGGCAGCGCCAGCAGCCCCGGCCTCGTCCTCACCGGACAGAGCAGGTCCGGGCGCGATGTAGCCGTAAGCGGTCGAGGCCTCGGTGGGCGTCAGCCCAATCGTCACGACGTATCCGTCGCGCGCGGCACCAATCGCGGTTGCAACGGCGGCGCGCAGCAGCTCGGGGCGCGCAATCAGGTGGTCAGCGGCGAACGAGCCGACGATGGCATCGTCCCCAAAGCGCTCACGCACGACGTAGGCGGCCAATCCGATCGCGGCCATGGAATCGCGCCCCGATGGCTCGATGAGGAGCGTGCGCTCCTGCGAGGAAGCGAACTCGGGAAGCTGGGCGAGTACGCCATCGCGGTGCGCTTGACCGGTCACGATGGTCACGGACGAGGCCGCAGAAGCTAGGCGGTCCACCGTACCCTGCAGGAGGGTGCGGCCCGTGCCCGCCAGGTCGAGGAGGAACTTGGGACGGCGACGCCGCGACAGCGGCCACAGGCGGGTGCCGGCACCGCCGGCGGGGATAATCACGTGGAGGTCACTCATACCCCCAGTATCGCAGATACGACGAGGGAGCGAGGCCAAAGCCTCGCCCCCTCACCGGAAAACGTCTGCTACGCGGGCCTCACTCGGCGTCGCCCGCAGCAGCGGCCTCTTCGGAGGCTTCCTCAGCCTCTTCAGCGGCGGCTTCCTGGACGGACACGATGACCGTCTCAGCGTCAAGCTCCACCTCAACGCCGGCGGGCAGCTTGAGGTCGGAGACGTGCACGGCGGAACCGGCCTCAATGCCCTCGATGGAGACCTCGACGTGCTCGGGGATGGAGGTGGCGGGAGCCTTCACCAGGATGGCGAACTCCTCCAGGGAGTGGACGGTGCCGGGGACGGGCTCGCCGATCACGACGACGGGAACCTCAACGTCGACCTTCTCGCCGGCCTTGACGGCCTGGAAGTCGGCGTGCAGAATGTCGCGGCGCACGGGGTGAACCTGAACGTCCTTGACGAGGGCCAGCTGGGACTTGCCGTCGATCTTCAGCTCAACGAGCGCGTTCTTGTTGCCACGGACGATCAGGAACAGATCGTGACCGGGAACGTCGAGGTGACGGGGCTCTTCGCCGTGGCCGTAGAGGACCGTGGGGACCTTGCCAGCACGGCGGGCGCGGCGGGAGGCACCCTTACCGAACTCGGAACGCTCTTCGGCAAGCAGGACGGGGTTGTCGCTCATGTGTTTTCCTTCGTATCTCAGGTCCGGCGTCGGTGTCGGCAGAGTGAAGGAAGCGCGGCGCGCATCAATTCAGGCCCTGTCGATAACGGCGGATACGGATCCGCCCTCGCCGGAGCAACCCAAACAGGGTACCTCACGACGAGGGCGGATGTGAAGCGGAAAGCCGTCAGTTAAACAGCGATGTGACCGAACCGTCTTCGAAGACCTCGTGAATCGCGCGAGCCAGGAGCGGCGCGATAGACAGGACGGTGAGCTGCTCGAAGCGCTTCTCAGCAGGGATCGGCAGGGTGTCGGTGACGACAACCTCGGCGGCTCCGGACTCGGAGAGACGCTTGGTAGCCGGGTCGGAGAGGATACCGTGGGTGGCCACAACGATCACCTTTTTGGCACCGGCGTTGGTGAGGACGTTGATTGCCTCGGTGATCGTACCGGCGGTGTCGATCATGTCATCGACCAGGACGCATTCCTTGCCAGCGACATCGCCGACGACGCGGTTCGCGACGGCAACGTTCGGGCGAGTCGTGTCGCGGGTCTTGTGAACGAAGGCCAGGGGTGCGCCGCCCAGCTTCTTCGACCACTTTTCAGCAACGCGGATACGACCGGCGTCCGGGGAGACAACGGCCGTGTTGGACAGGTCGACGCGGCCGCGCACGTAGTCCACGAGGACCGGCATGGCGAAAAGGTGGTCGACCGGGCCATCGAAGAAGCCCTGCTCCTGCGAGGCGTGCAGGTCCACGCTCATGATGCGGTCGGCACCGGCGGTGCGGTACAGGTCGGCCATCAGGCGGGCGGAGATAGGCTCGCGGCCCTGGTGCTTCTTGTCCTGGCGGGAGTAGGGGTAAAAGGGAGCGACCACGGTGATGCGCTTCGCGGAAGCGCGCTTCGCAGCATCAATCATGATGAGCTGCTCCATGAGCCACTTGTTGATGTCGCCCGCGATGGACTGCAGGACGAACACGTCGGCGCCGCGAACGGACTCGTTGAAGCGCACGTAAATCTCGCCGGAGGCGAAGTCGTAGGCCGTCACCGGCGAAACCCCACATCCGATTTCCTCGCCCACGGCATGAGCCAGGTCCATGTGAGCTCGTCCGGAAACGAGGACGAGGTTCTTTTCTCCAGTGGTCACCAGTCCGCTCATACGGTGGTCTCTCCTTGTGTTGGATCAGGCGCGAGGCGCCGCGATCAGTGTGCCGATGGTGCTGTAAGGCTTAACCATCGTATCGGCTGCGACGCAGCCCTGACCGATCCACGCGGCGGGAACCACAGCGCGATCCCCGATTTCCGCATCAATCAGCGTGGCGTTAGGACCGATTTCACAGTTATCACCAACGCGTGTGGTACCCCGCAGGCAGGTGCCGGGGTAGATCGTGGTGTCCGCGCCGACCCTCACATCGACATCGACCCAGGTGGAGGCCGGATCGACGATGGTCACGCCGGAGCGCATGAGCGCCTCGCAGAGACGCTTGTTGAGTTCCGCGCCCAGCTCGGCGAGTTGGACACGGTCGTTCGCACCGGCACTCTGCCAGTGGTCGGTGAGTTCCAGGGCACCGGCGGTGCGGCCCGCGGGAGCAGCTGCAGCCAGCACGTCGGTCAGGTACACCTCACCCTGGTCGTTGTCAGTCCCCAGGGAGGACAGGGCATCGCGCAGGAACTGCGCGTCGAACGCGTAGATACCAGCGTTGATCTCGTTGATCGCGGCCTGCTCGGGCGTCGCGTCGCGCTGCTCAACGATGGCGGTGACCGTGCCGGAGGCGTCGCGGATAATGCGCCCGTAGCCGGTGGGATCCTCGACGCGCGAAGTCAGGACAGTGACGGCGTGCCCCGCACCCTCATGGGTGGCGACCAGCTCGGCCAGGGTGTCCGTCGACAGGAGAGGAACATCGCCGTAGGTGACGACAATAGTGCCGGGCGCGGGGGCGACTGCGGCGTCGAGAGCCTCGAGGCCGCACTGGACGGCGCGACCGGTGCCGGGAATCTCATCCTGGTCGGCGATGATGGCGGCCGGACTCACGCGCGCGATTTCTGCGGCGACAACCTCGCGCTGGTGGCGCACGACGGCGACCAAATGCTCAGGGTCGAGGCCGTGAGCAGCGCGCAGAGCGTGTCCGATCATGGACAGGCCAGCGAGGGGATGCACAACCTTCGGGAGGGCTGATTTCATGCGCGTTCCCTGACCGGCGGCCAGGACGATGACGGCGGCGGGGCGAGACATATTCCTCCTCAAAGGGTTAACAGATCCGATACGGATCTGATCGCTCCGCCCCTAGGATTCGAACCTAGACTAAAGGCACCAAAAACCTCTGTGCTGCCGTTACACCAAGGCGGAATGCGTCCACAGTGATAATACCCGGACCTCATGGGCGCTTTCAAACGCGCCACTCCCCCGCGCCCGAACCACCCGCCCCGCCCAGGCCTCGTCCCGTGTGATACTGGAGGCATGGCTGAGAAGAGGACACGCATGAGCGGCTTCGCACGCCGCGAGCAGCTGGTGGCCGTGGGGCGCTCTCTGTTCGCCGAAAAGGGCTTCGGGGCGACCAGCGTCGAAGAGATCGCTGCCCGCGCGAAAGTCTCCAAGCCCGTCATTTACGAGCACTTCGGCGGCAAGGAAGGCCTGTACGCCGTCATCGTGGACCGCGAAGTACAGGCCCTCATTTTCTCCCTCCAGTCCTCCCTGGAGTCGTCCGAGCGCCCACGTCTCATCCTGGAGAACGCGACCCTGGGTTTGCTCGACTATATCGAGCGCAACACGGACGGCTTCCGCGTGCTGGTGCGCGACGCGCCCTCGGATCGAACGGCGGGGTCGTTTTCCTCAATCATGGGCGACGTCGCAACGCGCGTCGAGCACATCATCGCCGCTCAATTCAAGCGTTCGAACTTCAATACCACCTGGTCGCCGCTGTACGCACAGATGCTCGTCGGCCTCATCGCGCAGGTCGGACAGTGGTGGCTCGATGACCGGCGCATGAAGAAGGATGAGGTTGCCGCACACGTCGTCAACCTCATCTGGAACGGCCAGCGTGGCCTGAGTCCCCACCCCACGCTTCGGGTGCGCTCGGGCGACGGACGCTAGGTATTCCTCGACGGGACAGACGACGAGGCCGTGGCGGGTAATCCCTGCCACGGCCTCGTTCGCCTATGGTGCGCTCAGCGCGCCTCGTAGGAGAGGCAGTCCGCGGTGCCCGCGCCGACCGAGATGGAGGCGGCGGTGCACTCGAGGGCGTTGTTGTGGGCGCAGTCGGCCTTCTGGCAGGCGCCAACGAAGGATTCGGCCTTGGCGAGGCCGCCCTTGACGGTCAGCGGGATGAAGGTCGTGCAGGAGGTCGAGTAGCCGACGGTGATTGCGGCGGCTCCGCAGCTCTTCTCCTTGTTGTAGGAGCAATCGAGGACGGAGCAGTCGAGGATGCGGGGCATATCTGCCATTGGAGTGTCCTTTACAACGTGGCCCCGTGGGGCCTCTTGATAGCCGGTCGCGACCGGGTTGGCCGCGCTGTTGACTCCAGTGATACGCCTTTTCGCAACATGTGCAAGACAAGCGGTTTTTCGTTGCAATTCCAATACTATGTACCGCGCATGCGGGAACTAATTTCGCGCTTTTACCATCACTAATTACGTAAATAAAACAGGCATTTCTTTTGCGTAATTCAGGTAGGTGAGCCTGTGCTGTTCATCTTTGCCACACCTATGGTGGGAGCCGCTCAGGCCTCCACGTCAACCACCTCGCACACCGGACAGAAGCCGCTACGGAGGATCCGCATTCACCCACGGCACCACGGCCTCGTCCATGGCGAGCATGACACAACTCGCCCGCGCTACCGAGGCAGCGCGGGCGATTGCGACAACGAAAACGGAGTCAGATCACTTCGCGGACCAAAAACGAATCACGACCGTCGTTCCATCGTCGGCTGGCTGCGAGCGCGCCAGATCACCGACGAACATGTAGGAACCCGAAAAATCAGTCGAGGAGGCGGGTAGGTACTGGGGCACGTCACCGGTCGCGACGTTGTAAACCCGAGCATTCCCTTCCTGCGAATACTCCATGTCGCTGGTCAGCTCGACGCCATCGGCCTTCGAGATCCAGTAGCGGTGAGTCGTGCCGTCGGGGCCGCCCTCCTCACCCTGGAACCAATAGAGGCTGAAGTCATCCGTCTCCGGGATGCCACAAACAACCGAGCCGTTGACCTGCGCGTAGTTCACGACTTGGCTCTTGGCGGTGTAGCCGGCCTCGTCGTCACGCTTGTTATCGCGCAGCGTGATGCCGCGGGAAGACAGAGCGCTCTCGCCGAGGCCAAAGTCGGCGCGTATCTCCTCGGCGTAGGGGCGCACGATAACGTTGTCGGTGACGGAGACGTTGCGAATGTCCCCCTTGACTTCCTGGAAGTCGATCGCACCGCGCGTATTGCCGGAGAAATCGTTTATCGTGCCCGAGCGCACCAGCTTGTTGTGAGCGATCGTGATGCCACCATCCGTGTTCAGGTCAAAGTTGTGGCCATCAAACACGGTGTTCATGCGGATGCCAGCGCCGGAGAAATTGTTGACGAGCAGGTTGTCACGAATGGCGTGGGACTTGCCTCCGAAGATACCGATACCCGAGGCCCGCCAGCCTGGTCGGACGTGAAGCGCAGGTTCGTGTACCACATGCCCGCACCCTGAATCGTCAGATCGGAATGATCGAGGCCGATCTTTCGTCCCAGCTCCCAGGTTCCCGCAGGGATGTAGACCGTCTTGGAGGAGGTGTTCGCGGCCTCGTTCATCGCCCAGATAAGTGCATCAGAATCATCCACGCCGTCGCCGGGCTGTGCACCCTGGTAGTCGGCGATGCTGACAGCGTCAGCCGGACGCTGAATCTCAGGCAGCGTCTCCTCAAGCTCAATGAAGTCGATGCCGTAGGCGTTCTGGTCGTCCCCCACCTTGACGATCTGAATGTGGTCACCCTTGTGGACCTGGCGGTTGAGCAGGGTGTGAGCCTCGTCGAAACGGAAGCGCGCGCTCGTGGAGGAGGGGGCTTGACCGGGTTCGTCGTACACGTGATCGCCGCCCACATACTGCCAGGCTGTCTCGGAGGACAGGTCGAGGGTCGCAGTTCAGCAGTGGGTCGCGGCACCCGCCACACCCGTTTTACTCAGCCGCCTCAGCAGCTTCCAACCAGGCCTCCTCCAGCCCGTCAATCTCCCCCACGATGTCCTGATGCTGCGCGGATACCTTCGTCAATTCTGAGACGACCGACGCGTCCGTGGCCACCTTGATCGACAGCTTCTCCAGCTTCGCCTCCAGGTTCGAGGCCTCGGCGCGCAGGCGATCCAGCTTACGTTCGATGCGGGCCAGCTCCTTTTTGGCGGCGCGCCGCGCCGCAGCGTCACTCACGCCGCCGCGAGCGCTCCCCTGCCCCGCACTCTCCCCGCCCGAGGAGGCGTCCGCGGGTTGCGCGGCGGAGCGGGAGGCGGAGCCGGCCTCGTCGGTGCGAGTGGACGAACCGAACGCCCCGAAGTCGCCGGAGGCGCGCATCTGCAGGTACTGCTCGACGCCACCGGGCAGCGCGCGGATCTGGCCGTCGCCGAGGAGGGCGACCTGGTGGTCGGTGACGCGCTCAAGGAGGTAGCGGTCGTGGGAGACAACGACGAGCGTGCCCGGGAAGGTGTCGAGCAGGTCCTCCATGGATGCCAGGGTGTCGGTATCCAGGTCGTTCGTGGGCTCGTCGAGGAGCAGCACGTTAGGCTGGCTCATGAGCAGGCGCATGAGCTGGAGGCGGCGGCGCTCGCCGCCCGAGATTTCGCTGATGCGCGTGTAGGCGCGGGTGCGCGTGAAGCCCATGCGTTCGGTCATCTGCGAGGCGCTGACCTCTTTGCCGTCCACGACGACGCTCTGGGCGACGTCGGCGACGGCCTCGACGACACGCATGTCGGCCAGCGCGTCGAGCTCGTGGGTGTCCTGGGAGAGGGTGGCGACCTGGACGGTCTTGCCGCGCTTGACGCGCCCCGAGGTGGGCTCGAGGTCGCCGCGCAGCAGATTGAGGATCGTCGTCTTGCCGGCGCCGTTGACGCCGACGATGCCGACGCGCTCGGCGGGGGCTAGGCGCCAGGTGACGCCCTGAAGGATGTCCAGGCGCGAGCCGTCGGGGCGCGTGAAGGACACGGAGACGTCCTCGAGGTCAATGACGTCCTTGCCCAGGCGCGCGGTCGCCATCTTGACCAGCTCAACGGTGTCGCGCGGGGGCGGCACGTCGGCGATAAGGGCCTCGGCGGCAGCGATGTGGAACTTCGGCTTCGATGTGCGGGCGGGGGCGCCGCGGCGCAGCCACGCGAGTTCCTTGGTCAGCAGGTTGGCGCGCTTAGCAGCAGCAACGTCGGCCTGGCGCACGCGCTCGGCCCGGGCCAGCGTGTAGGCGGCGTAGGAGCCGTCGTAGATTTCGACGTGCCCGGCGATCTGCGGACGGTCACCACCCGGGTCAACGCCGGGAACGACCTCCCAGATGTGCTCGCACACGGCGTCGAGGAACCAGCGGTCGTGGGTGACGGCAAGGAGCGCTCCGGACGCGCCGGGGCGAGCGAAGCGGGCGTTCAGGTGAGCGGCCAGCCAGGCAACGCCCTCGACGTCGAGGTGGTTGGTGGGTTCGTCCAGGCACACGATGTCGGCGGTGGCCGCGAGGACGCGGGCCAGGGCGACGCGGCGGCGCTGCCCGCCCGACAGGGTACCGACGAGCGCGACGGGGTCGATGTCGGCGAGGAGGCCGGCGTGAATGTCGCGCACGGCCGGGTCGGAGGCCCACTCGTACTCCTCCAAGCCGGGGTGAACGGCCTCGATGACCGTGTCCTCGGGGGTGAGCGTGTCCGTCTGGGTGAGGACGGCGACGCGCACGCCGTCGCGCCGGGTCACCACTCCCCCGTCGGGTTCCTGTGTGCCGGCAACGATGCGCAGGAGCGTGGACTTTCCCGCGCCGTTCGGGCCAAGGATGCCGACGCGGCTGCCGTCGTCGAGGCCGACCGTGACCCCTTCGAGGAGCTTGCGCGACCCCGCGAGGGCGCCGACGTTCTGTGTTCCGAGCAGGTGCGCCATCAGATGGCCTCCGTCGATTCGATGCGGGCACCGCAGGCGGGCCCGTGGGCGGGGATTGCGCGCGCGACCGTGGGCGCGTCGCTCAGGGTGGCCGCGAGGGTGTGGGCATGCTCAGCGTCACGCGCGAGGGCTGCGACGGTCGGGCCAGACCCGGACAGCGTGACGGCCAGGGCACCCGCATCCGTCGCCGCGGCGATGGTCTCGGTCAGCTCGGGCCGCAGGCGCAGGGCGGGGGCCTGCAGGTCATTGACGAGGCAGTGGCGAAGGCTCTCGGGTCCCGCGCACAGGGCGGCAACCTCCTCGGGGGAGGGTTCGACCAGAGCGGGCGCTTGCTCCGCATCGATTCGATCGAACTCGCGGAAAACTGACGGGGTGGACAGGCCCTCACGGGCGAGGAGCATGACCCAGTGATGCTGTGCCCCGGCCTCGTCCCCCTTACGTAGAACGCTCATGTGGTCGCCGCGCCCGGTTCCCAGAGCAATACCGCCCGCCAGGCACGCGGGAACGTCTGCACCCAGAGTGCGACCGATCGTCTCCAGCTGATCGGCACCCAGGCCCAGCTCCCACAGCTCGTTGCAAGCCACGAGCGCGGCTGCCGCGTCAGCGGATCCGCCGGCCATGCCGCCGGCGACGGGGACTCGCTTGTCGACGCGGATGCTCAGGCCCGCGGCTGTGGAGGCCCAGGGGCCTGCGGCGGCGAGGCGCTGGAGGACACGCGCGGCGCGCACGGCCAAGTGGGTCTGTGGATCCAGGTCGGCCATGGCACGGGTCGTCGCCTCGTCGACGCTGCCGTCGGGCAGGTACGCGATTGTCTCAACGCGCACTCCGGGTGCCTTGGAGGTGCGCACGGTGACAGTTTCGCGCAGGTTCAGGGCCTCGAAGACCGTGACGAGGGGGTGGTAGCCGTCGGGCGTGGGTGCGCCCACGCGCAGGGTCAAGTTGACTTTTCCGGGCGCGCTGGCGCGCACTTCACGCATGGCGTTCCTTCTTCCTGGAGGTATCAGCGGGCTGCGGTCGACGCCGCGAGGGCACCACGGCCTCGGGCCTCGATAACGGCACGCCCCAGCTCAACGAACTCGTCAATCGAGAGGGTCTCTCCGCGGCGCGTCGGATCAATGCCGGCAGCGGACAGGAGGGCCTCGGAGGCCTCGGGGCCGCCCGCCCAGTTCTTCAGGGCCGCACGCAGGGTCTTGCGGCGCTGGCCGAAAGCTACGTCGGTGACCTCGAAGGTAGCGCGGCGCAGCTCGTCATCGCCGCGCGGCGTCTCCAAGCGGGTCAGGCGCACGAGGGCGCTATCCACGCCGGGCACTGGCCAGAACACGGAGCGACCGATCGTCCCGGCACGCTCAACCGAGCCATACCAGGAAGCCTTGATGGAGGGCACGCCGTAGGTACGCGATCCAGGGCCGGCGGCCAGGCGGTCCGCGACCTCGGCCTGGACCATAACGACGACACCCTGGATGGAGGGGAAGGCCTCAAGCATGTTGAGCAGGACCGGCACGGCCACGTTGTATGGCAGGTTCGCGACGAGCTTCGTGGGCGCGGGCCAATCCACGCCAAAGTCATCAACCCCACTGATCTGCGTGGCGTCCATGGTGACGACGTGGAAGCGGTCGGCGGCCTCGCTCATGCGGGCGCGCACGGTCTCGGGCAGCGCGGCGGCCAGGGGCGGGTCGATTTCGACGGCCCGCACGCGCGCGCCGACTTCCAAGAGCGCCAGCGTCAGGGAACCGAGGCCGGGGCCGACCTCGACGACCTCGTCGCCTTCTTCGACGCCGCCAGCCGCGACGATCTTGCGCACCGTGCCCGCGTCGTGCACGAAGTTCTGGCCCAGCACCTTGGTGGGGCGAATACCGAGCGCCTCGGAGATTGCTTTCACTTCGAGGGGACCGAGCAGGCCCGTTTCGGAGGGGACAGCGCCCTCGGGTAGGGTCGGATCGAGGCGGCGGCGCGCATCGCGCTGGTTACGGGGGGATCGGCTCACGCTGGCAAGTCTAGTGCACGAGCCCCACGAGGCCGGGGCTAGGCACCGTGTGAGGCTCGGTCAGTCACGCGCCGGGTTCCTCTGCAAGCGTCACACGAACCTCGTACGCGCTAGCCCGTTCACCAAGGACGGCGTTAACCTGCCCTTTCACTACCTCCTTCAAGCGATTCTGCGCTTTATCAAGCAGGCCTTTTGCGACAGCCTCGTCTTTCGCAGCAGCTTCACGATCCGCCAGGAAACTGGTCACCTCACTGACCTCTATCTGATTGACGATAGAAAAGGACTGGTCGTAGGTCTCGATAGACGCTGGATCGATGGATGAGGAGAGGATCTCTACCGTGGGGACAGTGACTGTCACAACATGAGCTCCTTCGTCAGCCTGAACTTGAATCTGGCTCACGTCGGTCAGCCCAGCCTTCACCTCGCCCGAATAGGTGATGAGGTAATGAGCGCTGGTCCCCGGCACTTCCATGCCGAAGAACTTAGTTCCTTCCTCGGAGTATTTGCCCACCTGAGTAAAAACATACGACTCGGTTGCGAGTTCACCGATATCCGCAAAGGAGTTCTTCACGAGGGTCGTATCCACCGTGACGACAGGGGCAGTCTCCTGCTGCGACGCACCGAAACCAAGCATCGGCCCAATGTTCGCTCCACCAACAAAGCATGCGGCGGCACCGATAACGACCGCACCAGTTGCAAGAATGGCCTTCAACCTCATACTGACCTCACTGACAGAAAAAGAACAGATGGTAAGTGATCTAATTCGCCAATTCTAGGGTAATCATCGAGAGAAGACAAGCCCGCGCGTTAGTCAAGCAATGCCGCA
>FLSE01009670.1_pt1 | contig 65884 bp, 89 predicted proteins | sample 1550461 | NCBI WGS metagenome assembly FLSE01 (sample SAMEA4031758, study PRJEB14383) | metagenome | biome: human; feature: oral; material: saliva | place: Philippines | collected 2014 | reverse complement strand
CCGATTTCTGTCTTTCTAATAAAAGCACCCAAATCACCTTTATAGGCAAAAGTATTTGCGGACCACCCCTTTTGGGCGTAGTTGTTATTGGCATCATTTCTGGTCAAATAGGCGTTAAGGTCTGATTTCTTTGCGTATTGAGACAAGTCGACACTGCCACCACCTGAACCGCCTACTCCTGCAGGTCCTTGGTCGCCTTTGTCTCCCTTTGGACCAGGGTCCCCTTTAGGTCCTCTAAGTTGAGCGATTTGGTCAGGGGTTAGGTCGCTAAATCTAAGCGGTTCACCCTTTGGACCTACAGGACCTTGTGGACCAGGTTCGCCTTTGTCGCCTTTAGCACCGTCTGCACCTTTTGGACCAGCAGGACCAGTTAATCCAGTATCACCTTTAAGTCCTTGTATGCCCTGTGGTCCTACTGGACCTGGGTTGCCGCTTTCACCTTTATCCCCCTTTGGACCAATTGGTCCTTGTTGCCCTGGCGTGCCTTGAAGACCTTGCTGTCCTTGTGGACCTTGAAGACCTTGGATGCCAGACAAGTCAACAATAAAAGTAAAGGCATTATCGTTTTTAACATACAGTTTACCGTTGTCAGGGTCGTTTACATCAGATGCAATGACAACAAATGACCCCTCTTTGACATTAGACGCATCATTGTTCATGGCAGAAACATTTGGATAAGTCTTAGCGATTTTAAATGGTTCACCGCTCTCACCTTTTGGTCCTTGCGGTCCAACAGGACCAGGAATACCTTGGATGCCTTGAGGTCCAGGATTACCTTGGTCGCCCTTAGGACCAACTGGACCGTTTTCACCTTTTGGTCCAACCAAGCCTTGGTCGCCTTTATCACCCTTAGGACCAACAGCTCCTGGTTGACCCTGTGGACCTGGAATACCTGGCTCTCCCTTAGGTCCTTTTAGCGAGGTCAATTGGTCAGGAGTGAAATCATTGTAAGTAAAAGCATCACCCTTTTCTCCTGGGTCTCCTTTTGGACCTTTAAGTGCCTGTAGTTGCTCTTCTGTAAAGTCTGCATATGTAAATGGGTCTCCCTTGTCGCCCTTAGGACCAACTGGACCAGGGTCTCCTTGTGGTCCTTGTCCACTAGGCATTACCACATCAACCACTCTAGGACCAGGTATCTCAACAGAAAGCGTTACAGCTGTGTCGTCTTTATTAATTGTGTCCATAATATCACTCATTTATATCACCGTTCTTTCAAGGAGTTTTCTATATAGTCTAATCGAGAATCCATGTGTTTAATATCTGACTCCATAGAGGTCAAACGTATGGCTTGGTTATAGCGGTCTGTTCGACTGATGTCTATGTCTTTTAAAATGGTTTCAACAACTTTTGCAAGATTGTCTATCGAGACCTTTAGCGGATTAATGATGACGAACTTAAAGATTACTCCGATGATTGCCCCAACGGAAGCCAATATACCACAAATGAGAGATACTGTTGTTAATATTTCCACTAATTGCCTCCTAAGAAAAAGAAATGTAAAAACATTGGGGATACATTAAATCGTATCCCCTTTGGTTAATTATAGAGCGTCTACAGTACCGCCACCGTTTACAAATGCGTGTTCATTAGAGTTCCATACAAGTGTATCAGTAGTAAATACTGTAGGTTTTGGACCATTTTCTACAGAGCCAAGTTGAATTGGGGTTCTGCTTAGATAGTTATTCTTAATGGTAAGTCTTTCAGGATGGTCAACAAAGACTGGAATAGACCCCAAGGTTCTAAATGCACTGCCAGAGTTAACAGAAATAGTCGTAGCCCTGGATACACTTACAAGTACTTTTTCGACTTGCTCTGGTTGCCATTTCCCAAGGAAGATTGGGGATTCAACAAATGCACCAGTAAAACCAGCAACATTCACCAGTAGATTTTTGTTCACTAGATTGTATTTAATGCCATCATGTTCGTAAGATTCACCAATATTGTCTGGTATTTGTTGACCTTTGATAACAAAGTCACTCACTTTTGTGTTCCCATAGTTATAATATTCTACTATGTAGTCGTCCATATCCAAAGGTTGTGGCAATGTCAACGCAACCGTGCCATCTACACCGATTTCGGCGGAAATATCAAACCCTTGTAGCTTAACAATGTAATGTGGTTCGCCACTAACAGAAACGTCTCTTGTACCAGTTGTCACTGGTTGTACTGTCAATGGTTTAAATTCAGTGCGTGGTAATGGTTTGCCCCAATTGCCAATCAATGCGTTCAATACAGAATCTACAGAATCGTCTTCGCACCAGATGTTATTGTTTAGCAATGCTTGTCGTGCCTTGGTAGCAGATGCAGATTTGCCTTGTAGTGTTGATAACCATTCTTTTTCAGTACCTAAGAATCCATTGCGGACGGCAATACGGTATGCGTCATCGCCATCACGACCGTTTACGCCATCTTTACCTGGTTTACCCTCAAAGTTTGGAATGCTTAGATTAATTTGAATTGGGTCAGCAATAGAAATTTTTTGGATTGTTTCTTCGTTTGGCATGATTGTATGCTCCTTTGATTGAAAATTAGTGCATGGAAATGTCGTGAATAATTTCGATTTCACCCATGACAAGTTTCCATGACCGAGAATCTTTTTGAATGAAAACATCGTATTTGCCCCTTTTGACTGAACGACCGATTGTTAATGTCCCCTCGTAGGGAAACCTTACGACTACTCCGTTGTTATCAACAGTACATTTCCCTACAAGTAATACATTGTCGTTTAAATCTCTGATTTTGCACACGGCAGTTGCTCCAGTTAAATCCATAGAATCTTTAATGAGATATAAACGATTCCAGTCAGCACCTACGTGTAAGACTTCATCCTCGACTTTAACCAAGTCTTTCACCTTTAGCACACCTCCTTTCTATATCGTTATTTGGAATGTTCTCCATTGATATATTACAAAGTGTTTTCTTTTTTATTCACTTTGATTGTTAACCACCCAGTAATATGCTTATTTAGCTCTGTTTCGTTATTTGAAATATAAGCTTGATTTGTGTTAACAATGCCGATTATAATATCGGCATCTCTGTAGAATGGGTGAGTAGGAGGTGTCAACCACATACCAACATTAGGTGAGTTAAAGTTATCGCCAGATACTTGGACTCCCAAAATCTCATACACGAAATCGTTTGGGTCTTTACCAGTTGGAACTGGAATGAAGTCTCCATGTGCCACACGACAGATATTATCAGCAGACGCTTGTGTGCTTTTTACCTGTTTTTGTAACGCTTTTATTTTATCGCTTAAGTAACTGTAAAAGTTATCTTGCGACTGCACAGGAATATTGTTAACGACCGTAGTCATGTCTGGTGGTGTCGCTTGAACAACTGTTTGTTCTTTTAATTGTGGTTGACCATCGTTGCCCTTGATGTATTGACCAGACATATATAATTGGTATGTTTCATAAGAGACTGTTTCGTCTGTCTCTGTTGGTGAAACATAAAAGTTCATGGGGTCTTGCCCCATGAACGATACGTTATAATACATTATATTTCCTCCGTGATATAGACTGCTCCATCAAATGGTGCTGTGTTAGTGATTCTGATTGAACCACCTTTATTATTATATGGTCCAGGTGGGAATGGGATTTCTTTACCAACCGTAGCATCAGGACATTCACCGATTGTAATGGTATACTCGGTGGCATTGTCTGGTACGTTGACATTATATGTTACTGCCTTGGATAAGCCCATTTGCCATTCAATGTTCCACCACATATCTCGTGCGTGACCACCAGGATTACCACCGCCCTTGCCAGAAAATACAAACGTAGGACAACCCACTAGTTCTCCATAGACGCCTAGGTTTTTCGTGTCGTCGTTCACATCGCCACGTCCTTGGTAGTCACCATCTGGGAAACGCAAGAACTCTGTTGGACTACCACCAAGTTGTCGTCTATTGGTAAAGTTTGCATTAAAGAATGATACGGCGTTACCAGTCAATACATAGCACGGCATAGATAGTCCATTGCCACCCCAAGTATTAATGTTGTCTGTGCCAACGCCAAACGCATTTGCCATGAAATACAGACAACCCTTTTCGTTGCCAGATGCACTTTCATGCACAGAATGGAACGATTGTTTGTATACTTGGGTGTTATCTAATGATAGATTGGTAGCATAGCCATCTGTCTTGTAGTCAATGCCATTACCAGTAATTCTTGTTTCTGCGGTTTCTGGTCTTGTTCCCTTAGATGCAACAGATGCACCAACCATGGTAATCTTAAATCGCTTACCTGTCGGTGTAAATGTGTATGTGCCACGACCAGTAAATTTGGTCACCTTATAGTTTGTATGAGATGCCGCAAAATAGTTTTCTTTTGGAACATTCACGGCAAACCATTGTACAGGCTCTGGTGAACGTATACCAAAGTATGCCCCATCTGGTAGCGATGGTATATTCGCAATTTTAAACCAAGGGTCTTGTGGTGTAGCCGCATATGCTGGTATAACGCACATGATTTCGTTTTGACCTGGTTTTAATCGAATGCCAATTGTTTTTCTTGGTATCTTCTCATAGTCAAGCACTAATGTATCAAGATTCCAAGTTACGCTGTATCCTGATGAATCTCTACCTCTACCTAGTGCTGTATTAATAGATATACCAGTGTTGACTGACGACAACCACTTATCATACCCAGTTGATAGTTTTTGCGTCTCATATCGCTGTAAAAAATCATTAAATCTAACCAAATAGTCGTTAGATTTACGTATTTTGTTTACCCCAAGATTATCAACATGACTACCAGAGTATTGCTTGCCAATAGATGTCCACACGTCAACGCCAACTTCTGGTATTTCCATTTGAATGGTTGTTTCGGTTTCGCTATAGATGTAAACCTTATTTGTTGTTGTACCAGTTGAATATATTGATGGGGCAAAGTTTTCAAAATTTGTTCGACCCCAAGGAATCCCACTGTAGTACATCGCACCATTACACTCTTGTGTCATTCTGGCACGGATGTCAAATCCTTTTTTGGATACATTGATTGCTTTTGTTTCCAATGCTCCAATAAAGTGGTTATCAGCACAAGCCATATTATTACCGACTTCCATCTTGTTTGGAACAACGAATACCATTGGCTCTGTATCCCAGTTTAATTCGATATGGTCTCCGTCGTTGGCAATACCAAAGACCATTTGGTTAATGGCACTATAGGCAACGCCTTTAGCGTCATACCACTTAATGCCCTCTTTGGTTAACATGGTGTATGAGCCATTTTCATTACTCATACGAATACCATTGGCATCTAGGCGAACGCCACCACTGTTGATTTGCATACCAGACTCTTGTAAGTTCAAGATAGAACTCATGAGTTTATCAGCCGTAATAGTGCCAGCTTCAATGTTCTTGGCAACAACACCTTTGTCGAACACAGAATCCGATGTAACGTGCAATAGCTTACCGTCAATTTGAGTACCACCGCTTGACTGATTAATTCGGCTTAGAATTTCATCGCCAGATAAAGACTTGATAGAAGATTCAATTGTGCCAGCAAGTTGTGTTACCCTGGATTGGACTGCAGAGTCTAAGTCTTTAATCTTTGTGTCCAAAGCATTTGCCGTTTGTGTGATGGTGGATTCCATCTGATGTTGTGCATCAGTAATCTGTTGTTTCATCGCATCTGCTGCTTTGGTAATCTCTAGTTTAGCACCACCGATGGAATTTTGGATTTGTTCAGTAACCGCATTTTGAATCCGTGTATTTAGTGTGTCAATGTTGGCTTGCATTTGTTCGACACTTTGGATTGCTGCGGTTGCACGGTTGATTAAATCTTGGTCAATGTTTTGTTTAATTACTGCACTTTGACCACCACTAAACGCACCAAGACCAAAGTAATCTTCATATGCGTACTCAATAGTATATGTTGCTGGGTCATCCACATACGTAAACACATTGGTATCGGTTCTAAAGTCTTTGTCATTGACTCTGAAAACGGTTTTCAATATCGGTGGATTTGTCTTTGGTGTGTCCTGTAGAACGACTTGGAACGCACCAGATTGTGACTTAATGTAATTCAGTCGTGGGGCATCTGGGGTTGTATAATTGAAACTAAAGGGAGAGGATGGACCAGCAACGTTGTCAATATTAACACCACGAACGTATATTGTTCCTCGCCTATCAGCTAAGGTAATTGGTGCTTCATTATCAAGTGATATTACCACGCCAGTTGCAAACGATTCATCAGTAGAAATTTCATAATGGTCAATGTCGGTATTCTTGACTACATCCCAAGACAATCTTGCTTCATCTGTTATCTTTAGGTCTACATTTAGTGGTATCGTTGGTGTACCAAATTTAGATACAACAGTATACGTAGGGGCAGACATGGATTCTTCGTGTTCTATGCCCTTAGAATCGTTTGGTATAATACGTGCGTTGATTGTGTCACCACGCTTAAGACCCATAACAGTAGTAATACCATTGGAATCACCATAGTTTTTCCATTCGCCAGCCACACCATTGTGTACGGTTTGGATATAAACTGATGCGGAACGGAATTCGATGTCGTCTGGTTCATTAAAGGATAATACAATGTCATACGTTGGCACGCCATCAACCTTGCCACGATAGATTTGGTTAAATTGAATGTTCTCAACAGGCTTTACAGTCGCTGGTGTCAATTTGATTGGCACACTAGGTGAACCCATACCAAATACTTTTAAAGAAGACCCAAAGGTATCATCATAGATTGATGGGTTGTATTGTCGAGCGGTAATTTCAAATGTGCCATCTTCTTCTTTGATTTCTGTGATACGTGCTTGTTGGTTTGTAAACAGCTCTTGTTTATTACCGTCTTCATCAATGTATGTTTTGGAAATAGTAATGATGTCGCCAGCTTCCAAATGGGAAGCCATTAAGCCAGTTTTAAATGTCGCTGTAATCGGACATAAGCGGATAATATCTCGTGCGATTTTACCAAGTCGTAAACATTGGGTTTGTCGGCGAACACCTTTAAAGTCGATGTCTTGCTCTACAGGTCTACCAATACCGATTGGTGGTGGTAATTGGTTTGTTGCATCTTCAACAATCAGTTTAACAGCCGTATAATCCAAAGCTGGTTCAACGTAAGTCAGATTGAACTTGTTTGGGCTTTGGTCAATAGATGCTGATTTATAACTTAGAGATTCTTCGATAATGTTGTCATCGTTGAACGCATACACAGGCTGTTCTAATCGTTCACACCGTAGCTTGATTTGATTATTTGAAAACACAATAAACCCAAGGAACGAATTGAGTATAGACTGAATGTTTTCTTGATGTGTTTTCGTTTCGTTTAAACAAATATCAAGTTGATACCTTGGTTCTGTCTTGGTGACACCATAAGGGTCATTATAGGTGATTTCTTCGTCACAATAATTCGCCACATCGGTGAACGATTCCATGTCTAGTATATCTGGCGTTACATATTGACCAGCACCATAGATTTTATTGGTCAAGTAATCATATAGACAAACAGCAGGGTTCTTAGAATATTTATATTGTTTATCACGCCAATCATATACAATCATGCCTTGAACAATAGCCGTTACCGTTGGATTGCCAGCACCCATTTTATCAGAGTATCGTAAGTCAGCATGAACATATGCCATATTTGGATAACCACCAGTTGTCAAGTATTGACTTGGGGCATCTTGGTCTTTGCCACCAAGATACGTATAAACAGTACAATTGCTGCCATCTTGACTGCCATTGGTTACACAATAGACATCTCTCTTGTAACAAGAGGTTTCACCAAAGGCTTCTAGGGAGGATGGGGAGTTTTGGCATATAACAGGATTAACCAACTCCCAACCATCTGTTTGTAAGTCGGATAAATATGTGTCACCCAATAGAATTTGGTAGATTTTACCAAACGTATTACAAGCCAATGAATACTGTAGGTCAATCGTTGTATTGTCATCTGTTAAGAAGATATATACAGATTTACCATTGGCAGATAACTTTAGATACTTGAACTTATTAAAGGATGAATAATCAATATTGCCTTGGTAGATTGATTGTTGAGAGTTTTCTGCGTTGTGCATAGAATAACCTTGTCTATTTGCACGACCACTCTCAATAGACACTTTGGCATCAGGGTACTTGTTGTTCCGAATACCAAACACAGGTATCTTCGTTTGTTTGGTTTCACCTTGTCGTTGTACGCTGGTTAAGTAACCGTTCGCAGTAATACCAAAGATGTTATTGATTTTGCCCTCGCACAAAACGACATCTTTATCCAAGCGTTTGCCATTAACGTCCATTTTATGGAATGTCTGTAGACCACCAACTTTAGTTTGACCATAAACGATTGGAATTGTACCCTCGGATGTTACCGTATTGTTCTTGGAATCAAACGTAGACTCTGGTGTGGATTGCTTTGGTTGTTTGTCAAAGAGTCCGCCAATGGACATACCAAGGGATAAGCCGTACATAACACGACTAAAGGCAGAAACACCCTTTAAAAAACCCCAAGCTCCACCGCCAAGACCAAAGGCAAGACCAGCAGCAAGACCGACGAATTTACCGATACGACCTTTACCGCCCTTGCCACCGTGTTTACCCATATATTAAATACCTCGCTTCACGTTGTTACGCTAAATAAAAATTAAGTCCGCACCGTAAATTCAAATGGTACAGATAAGAACCCAGCATATCGCTTTTGATTGCCATGTCGTTTACAATCGGTTGGTGTTTTATCGCACCCTGATTGTAATGTCGCTTGTTTACCGACTAAGATGTCTGCTGATTGCAACAATGGATATTCCAAATAAATGCCAGCACCACCATCTTTAAAATCAACAATCTTTCGTGCTTCACCGTTGACAATTAGTACACCATTAGTGAATGTCTTTTGGTCTGCTGGGTTACGAATACCAACACGGAAACCATGTTCATCTTGCGTGATTGAATCAATCGTTGTTTGTAATGTTTCAACTTGCACCCCACATGATTCATCACCAAATACAGATGTGCAAGAATATTGCGTTCTACGACCGCCACGCACATTTGGTACATCAGTAGTTACCGTTACCTTGAAAACACCGTCTGTGGTCAATTCTGGGGCATCTACGCGACCCATGAACACAGGTTTAACCATATTGGCATTAGTCAGTGAATCTGGGTATAGAATCCGATAGATATACACTCGGCTACCTGTGAATGGGATGCCCTTGAATAACAGTTGTGTGAACTTATCAGTTGCATTTGAAATCTGTAGTTCGCAAGAGTCGATTGAGTTGTCTACAGTCTTATCAATCTCACCACGTCTGATTGGTAACGCCAGGTATGTGTGACCGTTAAATTGAATGTTGACATCACAAGAACACAAATACAGTGTTAGATTCGGTATATGCACTTCGTATAACTCAATGTCGAATACCGAGCCACTTTCTAATGCATCTCGAAATGCCACAGGTAAATTAATCATAATTGCTCCTATGGGGATTATAATATTTTTTCGATTTGTACATTCGCAGTAAATCCAACGGCGTTACCATGAGTACCATTTTCAATTGTGAAATCTCGAAGAACTTTCATGTTAAATTCATTAGTTGCGAATCTACATAATTGTTCATTGCCATATTCATCGGTAAACAAGAATGGTCTTGTGTTGCCACCAACAGATTCACAAAAGTCTTCAAATACTTTTTGTTGTGCTGTCGTCCCTCGTAAACTGATGTTCCAAGTTCTCTTTGGTGTTACCGCAAGTTGTCGCACTTGTTTCTTGCCAGACTCAAATGTGACTTCTTGTGTGGCGAACTTGATACCTTTTTCAACCTCGAATATATATGGCAATGGGAACTTTGGATATGTTGCCATTGTTATTTCCTTTCGTTACGCTGTTGGTGGAAACCACAGTAAAACAATGGTTGCCAATAACTGCGTTTAAATACAGCAGATAGTGATTCGTTTTCAATGCATGGAACTTGCATCGCAAGTATTTGTCCATTCTGCAGATATACGCCTGTATGTAAGTCGCCGTCTACGTTGAACACGACCACATCACCATGTTGTAATTTATCAATATCTCTGACTTTATCAAAATGTTTTAATAGATACCGTAGTACCCTTAGTTGATGATTCTTGTGAAAATCTTCGCATGACGTTGGGTCTTTCTTGCCATCGTCAAAGCAGTGTTTATATCCGTGGTCTTTATACCACATACGACAAACATCGACGCAGTGATATTGATTCTTTTTATGATTAAAGCCGTATTTCAGACCCAAGTATTTCGTAATGTCTTCCATAATAGCTCCAAATATAACTAAAGTGAGGGGTGTTTAACCCCTCACATATAGTGTCAAAAATTACATAAAAGTTATGTTATTTCATCTTCCCAAGTGCGACTAATTTATTATACTTAGCCAAGAAATCTTGGTCAGAAATTGTTTGTTTCATGAACACTGGTTGTGCAATGGATTCATGTGTAGAACCATTGTTTGCCATGTAATTCATCCCCTTAGTCATTGCCGATGTGTTGGCTACCATTTGACTCATTAGTTTGTCTTGCCGTTTGGTTTGTTCAGATAATGCCCCTTGACTGGTTTCACTGTGTTTCCAATTGGGTGTGATACCATGTGTTTCTCCAACGCCCAAGTCACGTGCCGCCTGATTCAACAGTTGTAGACCACGTTTTTTATCAGCGGTTGGAATAATGTATTCTTTCTTGTCACCCTCACCCACACGAACCAATTGGTCTTTATCCACAGAGCCACCGCTGGCAAATTTCAAAAGACCAAATTGTCTTGCGAACCCAGCGACCGTACCCAATGCACCAAACCATTTGTTATTGCCCAAGCCAGTCATTTTCATGCCAGCGTTGATATACTTGGAAACATCGGTTTTACCGTCTTTACCATCTTTACCAAGCTCTGGTAAATCAGATTTCGTTCCGTCTTTGACATCGCCATAGATTACGGCGTTGTTAAATGTCGCCTGATTCCATGCAGTACCATTTTGGGTATTATTCATGAATGTGGTAAAGTTTTTATCCAGGTTTTGTGTGGCTTGCGTTGCCATCATTTGTTGATTTAGGGTTTCATCAACACCACCGATGTTACCCTTCTTTAGTAAGCCCTTGAGTGGGTCAATACCCTTTTGATAACCTTTGTCTTTCTTTCGCAGAATGTTTTGTAATAATCCGCCGTTGCCATCTTGAATCTTGAAAATCATCTTCAAAGTATCTTCGGCGAGTTGTTTCCAAAGGTCTTTCCACACGTCCTTGAACTTCTTACCCTCGAATATCATAGAATGGAACACATCGTGTGTTTGTTGGCGAATGTTCTTGTTTAACTCGTTACCAGTCTTTTTGATTTGTACTTGTAACTTCTTGAGTTCAATACCAGCTTTACGAATGTCCGATTCCGTATATTCAGAGTCGCCACGTTTAAATGCTGCGACCATATCTTGGTATTGTTTTACCTTGATTATGTATAATTCAACCAACTTTTGTGCATTGCGGACATCCTTAGTCCAAAAGTTTTCAGATGTACCAGCGATTTCTCTATCGAGTTCATCGTTCTCTTGAGCATCTTTCGCAGCTTGTTCGGCTTTCTCATAGTCTTTATCACGATATTTGTCTTGTAAACGATGCGTCATAACGGTATCGTATTTCTTCATCGTTTCTTGTAACTTCTTGACATCGGCTTTTGGATTGAGTTTGATTAAGTCGTCAATCTCTTTTTGAATCCCTTGTAGTTTTTCTTTGAGTGATTCAGACTCCTTAGCCAGGTCAGCTTGTTCTTTTGGCTTCATGGAATTTTCCATTTCAGCCTCTGCTTTAGCCAACTTCTTAGTAAGCTCGTCAATCTTATTTTGTCGCTCCATCAGTTGAGATGCACGTTCAGCATCTGTTGATGTTCCGTTGCCATAACCACTGTTTGCCAGTTGGCGTGCATAGGCTTGTCTTGCTGCGGATTCTCCACCACCAGAGCGTTCGACAAACATATCGAAATAATGTGCGTATTCTTCTGGTGTGCCATTCTTGGCGTTTTGCAGAACTTGTAGCCAGTTATCGTGTTCAGTTGTTTGTAACTCATGCACCAAGAACGCAAGTTGGGTCGCACGATTGTTTACATCAGACCCATTGGCATTGGCAAAGGCATTTAATTGCTCTCTACGGTCATCACCCCATTGGGCAAGACCAAAGTGTCCAGAGTCATTGAGAGCAGTTGGGTCCATTTGTGATTCTTGCATCAAGTTACCAACAATACCGTATGCTTGGTTGGCAGAAAACCCTTGTTTAATCAAGAAATCAACCGCTTCACCCTCTGGTGTGTTGCTATAAGGGTTCTTTTCTTTGGCTGTTCTACCTCTGCCTTTTTTATTACCATCATCGTCTTCTTCATCGCCGACATCACTTCTTGGATAGTCACCAGTAGTACCACCGCCAATATCACCGATTTGTGGCAGTTGTTGACCACCGCCTGTATCTGGTAAGGCATCTTTAGACGCAGCCATTATGGTTTCTGCATCGGTCTTTTGGATTTTGTTGTTGTAATAGTTGGCACTATCGTGGATTTTACCCAGTTCATCTGCAACATCGCTTACTTGGCTTTCAGCCATAGCCAATTGTTTTTTTATGATAAATGCACGAACAGTTTGATTGTTTTCTTCCGCATAGTTTAATTCCGACTGTAAATTATCTCGAGTTGCTTGAGCATCAGCCAGCTTGCTTTCTACCATCGCAGCACTTTGTTCACTCATGGAAGCCATCAGTCGATGCCATGCGTCTTGTACTGCAGCAATTAATCCCAAGAATTTGTAAACGATTTCAAACCGCCGTTTCCAAGGTGTTTCTTCACTTTGGATTGACTTAATGTCTTCGTTTGCCATTTCTCTAAGGGTTTCGGAAGACTTGATAACCGCAGCTCGTGTCGCTTCTATTTGTTGACGGATTTCTGTTTTCTTTTCTTCGACGGCTTGTGCGGCACGTTGGTTTTGTTCTTCAATCGTGTCGCCAGCCAATACCCATTCGGCTTTTTCTTGACCAAGAATTTCGATAAGACCGTTCTTGGCGTCTGTCATTTCGTCTTCAACTTGCTTGTAAGATTCGGTTTGTTCGCCAACCTCTTGCAGTTTTTCTTTTAAGCCGTCATAAGCGGTGATGTATTGTGATAAAATATCTTTGGATTCAGATAGCCGACCAAAGTATTCTTCTTGCTTTTGCAACAATTCGTTTTGCGATTGAATATCTTTCTTGATAGCATCAGATACAGACTCTGTATTCATCGCAAAGTCTACCAAGAGAGTACCCAGGGTCAGAATAATGCCAATCCAACCACCCATAAACGCAGTAGCAGATTGAACAGCACCACCGAATTTTTTAACCGCACCGCCAGCACCAGCAAATGCAGCCTTTACACCCATGGCTTTAGACCCAGTGGTTTCGACTGCGACATTATATCTTGCAACAGCTGCGGTTAATTGATTCCAACCCATGGAAACAGAGCCTTGCACGCCCTTGGATGTGATACCGAATCTTGCCATAGCTCCTGAAACAGCAACTAACCCAGCAAACATAACAAATGTACTCGTTGGGATTTTATTCAAGATTTGCAAGAACTGCATCGCCAAGTCTAAACCAGTTTTAACCGTTTTAGAGACATTGCCATTCGATGTCATCATTTTTTCCCATTGGGCTGCGATTTGTTTAATCTTGGTTTGGATTGTATCCAATTGCATACCCACTTGGGCATTGGTAAAGCCCATGGAAGAAGAAGATAACCGTAAAGCGGTCAAATACTCTTTCAGGTCTAACATGGCATCGGCTTTATTCCATTGCCATTTACCACCAGAGATTGCCTTTAATAGACCCTCCATAGACTGTGTAGAACCTTGGGCTTTAATCATCAAGTCCAACAATACATCGTCAACTTTACGAAACTCTCTTACGCCGTCGTTCCCAATTTTATACACTTGGATACCGAACTTTGTTAACTCATCAATGGCTTTCTTCGAGTGAATAGAACCGAAGATAGACTTTAAGGCGTTACCGATTTCACCACCCTCTGCTTGCGTCTTACGAGCCATAACAGCGACTAACGCTTGTGCAGAATGGAACGATACGCCAACTTCGGCAGCAGATTGTGCCATACGTTTGTTGGCTTCGGATAATGTTTGTGCGGAAACCGTATAGTTATGTGCAAGAGCCGTCCAAGAGTCAATGATACGGTTTGATACCGACATGGCATCATTAGTATTATGGATTTGGAAGCCCCATTGCATGATGGAAGATTCCAACGCCTTGTTGGCAGATACAATGTCAAACGCATCGGCAACCGCAAGTTTGGTTGCTGCATCTGTCAAAGCAAGAACAGTGTTGTTGTCTTTATAAGCACGACCCCACAGTTTGGCAGACTCAATCATCTCATGGCTTGTTGTACCATATCGGATGGCAAGATTTTGTAATTCACCTTGCATACCATTGAGTTCATCTTTAAAGTGTTCTGCTTCGATGCCACTTAGTTGTAAACTGTTGACCATATGGGATGGGTCAACTGCCAACAGACTTTTAGCAAATGCGTTGGTTTCACCGCTACCGTGTTTCATAACTTGGGCGAACCCAGCCATGTCTTGTTCCACTTTAGGTAAGGCAGCCAACGAGTCCATGATTTTATCACCAACCCACAATGCGGCCCACCGAGTGGCAAAATACCCAAGTCGAGAACCAACTTTATCGAGTTCAAAGCCCCATTGTTTCCATATTGAGACATCTTCTTTAGTAATATCGTTGATTCGACGTTGCAAGCCATACAAGTTGTTTAATTTGCCTTGGATAGCCACCATTTGTTTGGTGTAATCATCTTTACCAATATTATGGGCTCTCCACGCTTGGAACAATACATCAGCTTGGTTCTTTAGTTGATTGATTTGTGTGCCAGTCGTAAGAGCCTTGTTTGGGTCTCTTAGGCTGGAACGATTGGCTGTTTCCAACCGTTTAACAGCATTGGCAGAGTCTTGTAGTCCCTTAGCAAGTGCTTCACCATCTCGTTTTAACGACTGCATCTTAGCGGACATACCGTCAAAGGAAGAAGACGCCATATTACCGCTCTTAGCCGTTCTTTCCAAGGCATTTGCCAATGTAGCAGTCTTGGTTGTCAGGTTATCCAACTGGCGTGGTACGCCTGTGAATTTGATGTTAATATCCGAACTGTTTTTTAATCTGTCAACCGCTTGTTGTAACTTGAGAATACTAGAGGTGACTCGGTTGGTATTCTCTGTTGCCTGGTTGTAATCTATTTTTATGTCATAACCGAATTTTTTATTTGCCATTTAGCTTAGCTCTCCTACTGGGCAAAACCAGAACTCAAGAGACCTCGTACCGCATCTGCCCCTGTTACGGAATCGGAGTCTATAAACTCATTGTCATCTTTTGCATCCATTTTGTTGTTCTCATTTAAAGCAACAGATAAACCCTCTAGCTCTGGCAACGTGTATCTCATGAGAGATTCTCTTGTTTCACTGGTGTGTTGTACAAGAGATGCAATCACTAGGTCAAGTCCTCCAGATTTATCTCCGGTAGTTCCTGTGCCATCAGATTCATCATCTTTTTTTTTAATCCACTGATTGCCAAGTACTCGTCTAACAGTTGTACACCATTATCCAGGTCAATCGCTGCGATTAATTCTTTACGTGGGATACGCAATGCCAATTCAAACAATTCACACATGGAATTAAATGCCACATAGTCATATTTCACCTTACCATTGGCATCCAACTCTTCCTTTCCATCCTTGTCTAAAATTGGTGATGGTAAGTTCAAATATAAATACTGGTCATTTATTTTAGACAATAGACGTTCTACTCGGTTGTAATCTTTCAACAACATTGGGTAGATTTTATATTCCTTTCCGTTGAGCATAATATATTTTTCTTGAGGAATTAATGTGTTAGACATCTAAAGCTCTCCATATAATAAAAAATAGGGGCATCCGAAGATGCCCCATATAATTAACCTTGAATTTCTTGAGTGATTTCCAAGATTTTGCCGTCTGTACGAGTCGTGTCATACATAACTTCAAATTCAAGTTGTGGTGCAGATGCTTTTTGGCGTTCATGGTCAATATCCATTTTACCAGTTGCTCTAGCACGGAAGATGTGAGTATGCAAGATAACTTTCTTGCCGTCGCCCATATCAACAGGATTGGATACGTGACGAATTTCAACGAATTGTGGTACGCTGGTAGCTTTCATTGTAGCTTTACGGCTTGTTGTATCAGTACGGAGACCAGATACTTCAATGAATTTGTTAGTTACAGCAGTACCCAAAGTGATAGCACCAGATGCGTCGATTGTAAATTCACCAGCACCAGGAGTGGATTTGGCGTATTTCAATGTTTCACGTTCATCTTCCATTTGGTTATCATTTGCAAGTACAACGATTGTATCTTCTGGGATAACATTAGTAACGCCTGGTACAGTAAAGGATGTACCGCTTGCAATCAATGTAGGTTTTACAGAGAAGATAAGAGTACCGTTGTTGTCTACATCAGCACCAGCAGTTACGCCAAGGTAATCAAGGTTGAAACGTGCTTCGGTGAAAGATGCTTGCACATTGGATTCTTTATTCAAAATATAGATTGGTGGTAAAGCATCAGAACCATATACTTTTTCATCAGAGGAACTGAAAGAGAGTTTCATTGTTTGAAGCGTGCCAAGTTTATAGGCTTCGACTTTGCCGTTTACAACACGTTTCGCCCATGCTTCGCCAACACCATTCAATACAAAGTTTTTGCCTGTTTGTTGTGCCATTAAATTTCTCCTATGACCATGTAAAAGGTCGAACACGGAACATGTAACCAATTAAGCCAGCTGTACCAGTAGAGAATGAACCCTCGGTATAGATTGACATCTCTGGATAGTGTTCCTTTAAAAGTTTATTCAAATGTATGTATAAATCATTCACAAGTTTTCTATTGTTGCTCCGACCAATGATACGAAACTCCAATAGATTCTTGTTAACCATCCAGTTTTTGGTATTCCCAACCGATGGAATGAATGACATAATAATGTAAATATCTTGTTTTTCATCAACGAGTTCTGCACCAGCAAGTCCACGCCTGATTTTAGAGTTCCACTCTGGGATTGACTGTGTGTCTTTTACTCGTAGAAGAGATGCCATCTCTCCATCGTTTCGCAAGATATTCCACAGTTCGTCCAATAGTTGTACCGTATACTTCATGCGTCTACTCCTTGGAAAGCACCACTTAGTTGTTCTTCAATGTAATCAATTACCGCATTATCAATGTCATCTTCAAGTTCTTTTAACCAATGTATCACCTCTGTCTCAACGACAAATAGCGGTTCTTTTGGTTGCAATGGTTTAAATTTGGATTTCTTTCGCTTGAGTGGTCGTTCCAAGTTAATGCCCTCTAAGTGACCCTTAGAAGCATATGGTGAAACACCAATCGTTGGCGAATGAACAATGTCGCCTTTTTTACGACCTAAGATGGCGTTGTTATTTGATAACCGTTCATTGTTGAACCAAGATGATGCCATGTATTCTGGTAAGTCTGGGTTGCCAAATTCCCCAAGTTCCGCACTTGTGTTCGTTACCATCAACGAACCAGAGCCATACTCAAGGATAAACGCTCCAAGACCTGAAAAGTCTAAGCCAAGTCTAACCATGTTTTTGCTTGGGGTGAATCTTCTAAGGGTAATGTGATGGTCAGTATAAATATCTTCATCTGTTACAGCCCATATCTGTTTGATACGGTCAGATAAAACATTTAAATGGTCTTCCAATACCTTAGCGATTGCATCTTGCATTGTCTTCATGGTTAACCACGCTCGTCTGGTGAACATTGCACATATAAGAAAGGAGCAAAATCGAACTTGTTAATTACATCAATTTGTAAAAACTGTCCATTGATTTCGATTCTATCCAATAGTGCAACATCCGTATCCCTTGGTAGAATAAATCGCTTTGTAGTAGTCGGTAACAAACCATAGTCGAACAAGTGCATCTTGGCGGAAACATCTTCGTATACACACTTTAGGTCTTTCACTTTCAGGTTTGTAGATGTGCCACTTGTGTTACCATACTCGTCTGTTGTTGTTTCGATACCATAGATATTTACGGTGGTGTTTGTTGTGTAAAACTCACCCTTATCACCATTGAATGAGTTAGTTTTTGCGACAAGAAACAGCGTATCACCGTTTCTACGTTCGCATATATCGCCAGCCTCTAACGAGGAGTCTGACATAAGATTGCCCCAACGTACATTGTTTACAAGAAATCGTTTTGTACCACGACCAATTCGAGTGAACAATACAAACTCTGGCTTTTTGCCATCGCATTTGATTGCTTCTCTCCATGATGCGAACATCCGTGTACAGTCAAACTTTGGTGTATATTTTTCTCTCATATATACCCCCTAGAATCTGTATCGTGATAACAATGATTTGATTTCGTTTGTAAACAAATTAGGGTCAGTTAATGAAAATCGAGCATCCAATGTTGTCATCGAATTTAAGGCGGTGAATGTAGAAACTTGAGAGATATTCATCGCAAGCATGGCACAAGCAGTTTTTACTTCTCGTGGAATTTCCGCAAATCCATAGTTATATCGAACTTTATAGAATCTTGCGTTATGTGAGAAGATACGAGAGTATGTCATGACGGATTCATTATTCACTAGATATATATACTTGCTACCATCAAAGTCATACAAGTAAGGTTCAATCTCAACTCCGTCTTCGTTTATATCTCGTGTGTGGATTGCTTGGATAGACAAAATATCAATCACAGGGTCATTCTTTAGAATCAACACGCCTTTGCGATTCGGTTTGACAATCTCGGTGATTTCATTGGATGAAAACTTGGATTTACCATTGTTTGTTCCAACGTAAGCATCAATCATAGTCGATGCAAACTGAATATGACTTTCATCAACTGGAATCATTTGACAATACTCGTCAATTTCTGCTGCATCTAAGTATACCATGATTTCTCCTAGTTGTTTTCATCATCAGATTCTTCAACAGAATCTACTTTGGATTTTACAGACTTAACAGCTTTAGACGCTTTCTTGTCAACAGGTTCGAGTACAGCTTCATTCAAAGCGTATTCTTCGTCTGTAACCTCGAAACGACCATTGTCTGTTTCAATAAGGCGACCACACAAGTAAATGCGTGTTGCGTTACTGTCTTTTAATGTTACTAACATATAATCTCCATTCGGTTAAAACGTTAGGGCGTCTTTACGACGCCCCTGTGATTAATCGTTTGAATTAGGCTTCGGTAAATTCAACCTTAAAGTGAGCACCAGCACCAGCACCCTTAGCAACTACTGCATCGAACAATACTGCTACGTATTCATCTAACAAGCCTTTAGTAAGACCCATTTTAAAGATACGAGGTTCTGCATTTGTCAAGTAATGACGTTCAATCAATTTTTCGTTGACTACATACAAGGTATGTTTCTTGTTGGATGGGTCATATGGGATGTAGTTATCTGGAATCAATGGCAAGTAACCAGCTTGAGTTCTAATAGTATTAACTACGAAACCATTACCAAGGTCCATTTTGTCAGCGGATTGGCTAAGGGAAACACCAGGGCGTTTCAATTCGGAACGGCTTAAGTAATCGATTGTCAATGGGTTTGCATAGATTGCAGTTGGCATACCGATGAACTTAGTAGATGCCAAGTTGGAAGCCATCTTAGTGCGGATTGTATCAGTTACAAATTCGCCTGTGCCAGTTGCGAAAGAGTATGGGTTTGCAACAGTTACAGCATCGGTAATTTGAGTTGCCAAACCACAGTATTCAGTGGATGTGGAATCGTCAACTGCAGTTGCAGCACCAGTCCAGATACCTTTGTTTGCAGTTTGAAGCAAATCTACAACCATATCTTCCATGTCTTTGTTCAACAAAGATTTTGCCAAAGCATCGCCTTGTTGGTTTACAACTTCGGTATCGAACAAGGAGTATTTAATACCAGATGTAATAGCCTTAAGGTATACAGCCTTTTCTACACGACCGTAATCTTCATCGTAAGTATCAACGCCGAATTTACCAGCATCACCAGTACGTGGGTTTACGAATTTCGCATTGTGTGCGATTTTTGTTTGTTCCCAATAGCGAGATGGATAACCAGTAGCCATTACAGGGGTAATGCGGTTACGGATTGTTACATTCCGATTCAACAAATCGGTCATAATGTTTTGGAACTTAGGGAGTTCGATGTAATGAGATTGATTATAATCAGCAACAGCAGCTGCTGTGATGAATTTAGATTTTGTTACTGCCACAGTTATTTCTCCTATGATTAAATATTAGACGTGACTATAAAACTATTTGCACATAGCTTCAATGCCATCTGCAAAGTTGTCGTAATCTTTTTCAGCTTTACCTGCTTCAAGTTTTGCTTTAGTTTCCAAGTTTTTAACATCGGAAATTACAGTTTGTTGTTCTGCTTCGGCACGACCAGCTTCGATTTCAGCGTCTTTTACTTCAACAGATTTTTCAAGCTCTGCAATCTTAGCGTCTTTTTCAGCAATCAATGCGTCCTTAGCGGAACATTCAACAGTCAAGCGTTCAACTTCTGCTTTTGCATCAGCAAGTTCTTGTGCTTCTTTTGCTTCTGCTTGTGCTTTCGCTTGCGCTTCAATAGATGCTTCAACGGCTTCATCTACAATAGCCAAAATTTCTTGTTTGTCCATTAGTTGTTTTCCTTTCGCCTTTGCGGCAATCTCTGCAATATACGTATTTTGATATGCAGCTGCGTTTTTAAACAAAATAGCAACGCCAGTAAATTCTACATCTGCCATTTCAATATATTCTTCATGTTCATGGATATTGAAAATAGCTTCCACAGAGAACCCTAGAGAATCAACAGTCTTTTTAATAAAGTCCGCTATGTCTGGGAAATCGTTTTTGTAGATAATACCAGCAAATTTAAGCTCGTTGTTATCTACCCAACACTTTTCAACTACGCCAATTTTATTTCTACGGTCATGTGCCATCATGACTTCATCTGGGAATAACCATGGGTCATAATCGCAGTTGATACCCATGAGATTCATCGTCGATGCACACTCATTGGCAACATCCGCGGATAAAATCACTGGCTTATCAACGCCACCAGGGATATAATCAGATGGTTCATTTAGGAACATACACGTGCCAGTAAAACGCATAGAGTTTGGGTGTTGGTTATCTAGCACGACTTGAATTGCACTAGCACTTAACTGTACTTTACGTTTTTCCATCGCTTTCTCCTTTCTCTGTAGATTTCTTTAATACATCAGTCGTATCAAGTTCAGAGGATTCATCGTCTTGTACACGCTGTTGAATTAAAGATGATTTATATTCTTCCAGCAATAAATTGCCAGATGGAATATCGTTGAGTTCAATACCAAGCACACCATTTAACTCTTGACGTGCTTCGTTTAATGTGATGATGTTACCATCAACCAATTTGCGAACACGTTCAACGGTATCGGCTTGTTGTGCTTTTGTAGGAGTAAAGATAAATTGGAATTTAATGCTGTCGGAATACCCTAAGCGTGCAATGACGTATTTATTAAACGCTCGTTCAAATATTTTCGCCCAAGGTTTAATGGTATATTCCAACATTTCATTATCTTTTTCAGATGAGGTAGAGCGGTCATTAGAAATCGCAACACCGAGTCGTTCAGGTGGAACGTTGAAACAAGTCGCAATGATTTGTAACAACATTTTCTGCCAATTCAATGATGCGGCTTCATCACCGATTGGTGAAATCTGTTTCGCATCTAATTGGGCAGACCCAATAATGGCAACCGAAGATTGACCTTGAATTTCATTCGCAATGTATAATCGAATTTTTTCAATCTCTTCTTCACTGGCGGAAGCACCCATGTTAACCAAATACTTTGGCATTGCATTGGAAGAAATATCGTTGGCATACTCTTGTACTTCTGTTAAGTACTTGATGTGCCGATAGGCTTGTTCCAATGGGGAAATACCAAACTCATCATAGGTCAGCTTGGTTCGCTGTAACATGGCGATTTTATCAACCTTATACCACTCTTGATGACCGTTAACGGCTTGCATGAATCGTGGTTGATTTAAGTCGCCACTCCAATTGGTAGCTACCTCGATTGTTTCGGTATCAATTGGAAACAGATACAAAGGTCTGTAGCCTTTGACTACCTTTTGTTCAAAGAACGCCAGGTCTAATACGACCAAATCTTCAAACAGCTTGCCAACAAAATCATAATAATCGTCAACAGGATTTGGGTTTTGAATAATTTGTGTTACCTGTTTGATTTGCTTCTTGTTACCGTTACCATTCGTGGAAACAACTTCCCATGGTAACGCCAGAATACCCTCTCGGATTTGATTGATTGCAGAACGGACAATCGGTGTTCTTGATAAGTTCCGTAGCTCTTCTACACTAAGTTTAGATTCTGTGGCACGATTGTTAAATCTAAATGAAGATAACCAAGTATTCTTTAGATTCGCCACAGTATCTCTTAATATAGTTTTACTCATCCATGATAGGATTCGCTGTTTAATATTCATCGTTTCCAACCTTTCATGAATGATAAAATATTTTTACGCTTATTTTGACTGCCAATAGAACCGATTGCGATTGTTGCAGAGTTTTCTAAGAACTTTGCAATACATCGTTCTAAGCAATCAGGGGCATCATCGTGGTCCTTGGGAAAATTCTTAAGTTGACTTTCCAAGATACGATGGTTTTTATTAAACTTGATATACCCTTGTTTAATCTTCGGAGCAAGCGAGCGGATACGTGTACCCTTGTTGTCGCTCGCAGTAGACCGAACGGATACCCAATTGACATATAAACCCATGTCAAGTGCGGTTTGTTGTAGCGTTTTAGAAAAGAACTCTTGGAATACGTTCTCTTCAACAATAAAGCCATCGAGCCGTCCATTGTACTTATCGAGATACAAGAGAATATCGTTAATGATTGCATCTGGTGGTCTGCGTTCGACATCTGCTTCTAAGACATAAAAGTAGTTATCAACGCCACGACCGACAATTAAGATTGCTGAATAGTCAGAGGTTCTGGATTTACCCATTGATACATCGACCGCTGCATAAATTTGTTTCATGTGCGGTAGATTTGTTTCGTCATAGTAATTAGATTTAATCCAAGACTCTTTAAAGATTCGACTGGATTCGGTCATCGGATTGTTTTGGTACTCTGAATTAAATGCTTCATCGTCTTGCATTTTAAGAATCATTAATTCTTGATACCAGTTTTCCTTTGATAGCTCCAGCTTTTCTTCAAACGAGCAATCCAAGTCTTCATACAACCCAAAGTTACGACCCTCCCACATGACTTCCACGCCATCCATCATTTCGTCTTTGTGTTCCTCGAAATATTCGGATGCGTTTTGTGCCGCTTTAGGGTCTGATAGGTCATTAAATAACTCTTCCCACATACTCCATCTAGGACTTTTTGAGAAAGAGTATACAGCTTTGTATATAGCACGATTCCAGTTATTGAACTTAGAATCAGTCAGTACTTTATACAATAGTGATTCATAATGCAATACCGAACCGACATACAAGAACACAGTTCTTGGGTTGCCGATTGGCATTAATACTTTCATGAACCAATCATATAATTTTTTGCGTTGGTTTTCGGTTTCAACAGCTTCGTCATTTTCCAAATCATCCAAGATTACAACTTCTGGACGAATGTTGTTATATGAAGAACCACGCAAGGATTGACCACTTGATTTTGCAAATACTTGTATTTTATTCTTTGTTATAATCTTATCGCTTGCCCATGTCTTATCGCCTTTAAGTAGACCAAAGTCCGCTTTTAAGCGTTCATTGTCTTCTAATTCGTCTTTAATTGTTTGAATGAACTCTTTGGCTTGTTCAAAGGTATCTGATATAATCAGAATGTTCTTTCGGTAGCCATACACAATTAACCAAATCGGAAACACAACGGAGATAATACGGCTTTTGCCGTGACCTCGTGGTGCAGCTCGAACGAATTTATTGTGCAGATTATCGAAATGCAGAATCATGTTTTCCGCATCACGGAACATAGAGTGATGAAACTCACAGAATGGGGTCGAGAAGATATGTGGGAAATATGTCTTCGCAAAATATTCCAGGTTTGTTGAGGCAATATCTTTATCAGAGGGAGCGTCACTTGACGGCTCTGTGTTCGCCACGGACACACCTAATAGCGAGTCTAAAATGTTTTCAGCCACGGACACACCTCCTATAAGGTCTCACATATAGTGTAAAAAGTAAGAGAAAAGTTAAGGTTTTTTATTAATATTTCTTAAAATTTAGTAATTTTTATTTAAAAATTGTTAATCTTGTTGAATTTTTGCGTAATTCGATAACAAAATTTGATTTGTTTTCATTTCTTTTGTAATTTGTTCAGCCATCTTAGGGTCTTTTTCAGTAACAATACGCATGATTTCAACAATGATAGAATTCATCGCTTGGAACGTGAAGATTTTCTCCATTGTTGCTTGCATATCTTTTAAAATCGCTTGTTTACGACCGAAATATTTCTCCTGGTCACTCATCAGGTCTTTCATGCGTTTATACAACACATCAGGCGACATTGTACCCTCGGCTTGTTGGCATTGTAAGTCGTCAATGAATACTTGAATCATCTCGATTTGCGTTTCGACCATCTCCAATAGATTCTTTTGTTCGTTGTATGTGTTGACAACTTCGTATTCCTTGTTGGATACCTTTTCGGTAACGAGATTCGACCGACACCAATCACCCACCATCTTTGGCGTAATGACAATGCCCTGTAAGTTCTTTTGATTGTCTTTGTTTAACGCTCGTGCAATGGCAACATAAGATTTGCCAGCGTTCCGTTGTTCGACAACCGAGTCTTGCAGCCCAAAGAAATCAATGCGGTTTTCATATGACTTCTTACGCTTTAGTTGTAATTCTTCCATTATTCACCCATAAAAATATTTTTAAAAAAATTGTAAAAAGTTGTTGACATTTTATTGCAATGTGATATTATGTAATTAACAAATCGTAGTATTCGTAGGAGAAAAATTATGGCAACAGTAACAGAACCAATCAGGGATTTAAACAAAGTAAACGAAATGCGTGAAGCACTAAAGAATGACCGAGACAAGATGTTGTTCACCTTAGGGATTAACTCTGGTCTCCGCATCAGTGACTTGGTCGGATTAACCGTTGACGATGTAAAGCCAATGATGGAATTGCGAGAAAAGAAAACAGGCAAGTTTAAACGCTTTGCATTGTCGCAAGATATTTACGAAATGCTTTGTGATTATGCACACAAGTGTAAACATTGGTTATTCCCAAGCCGTTCAGGCGATGGTCATATCACGACCACCCAAGCATGGCGAAAAATCAAGGCAGCGTCCATCCAATGTGGTCTTGAGAATATCGGCACACATTCCATGCGTAAGACATTTGGTTATCATGCGTATCGCAAGGGTGTGCCAATTGCATATCTCATGCAAGTATTTAATCACTCTTCGGAAGCCGTTACCATGCGTTATTTGGGGATTACAACCGAAGAATTAAATTCTAAAGTATATGCCATTATGGCTTTGTAAGTGTCGATAATCGACAGATAGGTAGGTATAATATGGGATTCTTTGTATTGTTGGGATTGACATTGATTGTTGGGTATTTTACATCCGCTCATTTTGTCGGTATGTTGTTTAAATGGTCAGGCAGCATTTGTTTGGGTCTAATGATTCTATCGGTGATGAAAGACAATTATGAACAAGGGTTGATTTTCTTCATTGTAACCATTGGGCTTTGGACCATTGGTGGCAAAATTACGGATGCACACCCAAAACCTGGTTCAGAGGAAGAACTGACGAAATACTAAGTTGAATACAATGGGTTAATCTGTAATGGGTTAATCTAAATGAAAACAAAGGGCATGCATAAGTGTCAGCATATGGTTTCCACATATGTTTAATACTTATGTATGCCCTTTGTTTCTATTCTGTTTTCTTTAAGCATTTAGTTATAGGCATAAGCGACAAAGCATATCAACACGACAGTGTTATTTCTCGATAGAGAAATCTATATGGTCGGAAACTTATGTTTTTATACTGTTTGTAGATGGCTTCGCCATAAGCCTACGGCTTAAGTATTTTTTTTCAAAGTCGGTTGAACAGGATTCTTATTCTCTTATGTATTTATGAACGTAAGTGAATAAATATATAAGAGAATCAAACAAGTATGAAACTTATGTTTTAACCCTAGGAGTAAACATTTAGGTATGGGACATAAGTTTTAAACCTAGGAGAGAAAACATAAGGCGGAAAGCACTTGTTTTAAACTTATGTTTTAAACTTAAAAGGGAAAGCATATGTTAACAACAAAAGTATAAACATATGTTTACACTTAAGAGAGAGAATCTAAGTTTTAACTTTATGTTTAAAACCTAAGTTACAAACCTAAGCATATATAGTGTAAAAAGTTAAGGTAAAGTTAAGGTTTTTTTTCTTAAGAGTTTCATGAAATTTTGTTTTTTCATCTTCATAATTGGCGACAAACCCAGTATTTATCAAGGTTTACAGACTTTAAAAAATTTTTTAAGAAATTTCTGTGTAATTGCCATATATTGATTGTAATTGTATATTCATATGTAAAATATGTAATTTCATATGTGTTATTTTGGGGTATCCCATAGGGTCGTTTTTAGGTGTCCACAATGGTTGTTTTATGTGTCAATTTTTAGATTCACATATGTTTGCCCTAATGGCTCTCCCCATAGGCGTGGCTTGTGTCTATAGCGATTGACAGCCAACGATTGTATACACGCCCAAGCCAGCCATTAGGACGCCCTTATAGTATATCGCCTAGTGTGGCAAACGGTTTTTATTAAGTCATAACACCACTCTATGTTACCGACTATGAGGAATCTATCACCCCTCTAGTAAATCATCTCTCTATGGAGATGATTGCCATTTTTTAAAATGGCGAATAAAGTAGTCATCATACTAGAGAACAGTATTCTAGGCATACGATTGCAACATACGATTGTTAAAACAGAAAGATATATGTATGTCATCATATGAGAAAACATTTATATATTCAATTGCATCACACTAGGGTTTATTGTATATGTTTTAGTTCATATGTTGACCATGTAGATAGTCCGTATAAATTTTTTACAAAATTTTTAAGCAATCTTTTTAAACGATTGTATGGTCGATTGGATATTCGATTGCTTTAAAACATATAGACCATTATGTATACCTCATATGTATTGTCAACAGTAGTCAACGATTGTAGATAACGATTGTATTCTCTGTTGCAGTATACATATGTATTGTTCCCTAAGTGTTTGTAACCATAGATGATACATGGGTTTGTTGGTGTTATGGTGTAACCTTTAGATTATAACACGAGGATAGACATATGTGTTGTTCACTGGTGTAGCGATGGTATGTAACATATGGTTGTCCATTGTTTGTTCATTGTTTGTCCAGGGTGTAGTGGTATATAACCGCCCCCTCGTGCTGGAAACACCCCCTTTTGGAAAACAAAAATTTTCAATCTAATGGGCGTCCCCATGTTGGAACAAATGACCCTCCTTCAAAGCTTACGTGCTACTAGTGTTGCCTAGAGATAATCTATAAGTCAATGTAATAGAATTACAATATTGTTACATTCGTTATCGTTTCTATTATCGTTTACTTATGATTTTACCCTAGATAGACCCATAAAAAGTCCGAACATTTGAGTAGGCTTATATAAAAAATGTTCGTGTTTTTTCTAGTGTATACAGTGGGGTATTTTGTGTACATATAAGCAAAAGTTATAGGTTTATAACCACAAGTTATAGGTGTTTGGCGTGGGCTAGAGGGTGGGACAAAAACGTTCCCATAGGGCAGAATATGTCCCACGCCCATATTATATAAGGGTCCCAAACTCATATTATTACTTAACCACCACGCAACACCTAAAGCTATACCCAAAGCACAAACCAAAGCTATAATCATATGGAACATACATAAATAACCCCAAGTAAATACAAATGATAACCCCTATCAGTTACCCAATGGACAAACGCATAAAATACCAATGTGCACCCAATAGATACATACAATGGCAAATATACACTATGGGCATACCGCCAACAAATCGCAAAAATAACATATGCTTATACGATTGCTATATTTGCGTTGTATGGCGTTTTATGTCTCCCATGTATAATCATAAGCGAGTGCCAATAGACCGCCCTCACAGGTGATTCTTATAGACTCTTAATTGATAAATATTCTCAATAACGATCATATGGGTACCGCCTGGGCGGTTCTCATTTAGATTTTTTAATTGAGAACACTAGGGCACGATCGAATTTTTACGATTTTTAACAAAAAAATAAACGGTACAAGCATTTTTGCTTATACCGTTTGCAATATTTGATTATAATTTTTTCCATTCTTCTTTTATATTGATACAAGAATTAATATAGTCTTGATTATATTTATCTACTAGACTATAAATCATATTATAATATTCTCTCTCCATTGGCTTATAAGCCTTATAGTCTAATCCGTTCAAAATACAGTCTTCCAATTCTTGAGCTAGCTCTTCATTGTATTCAACAGTATTAAAGAATATATAGAAAGTATCGTTTCCGTCGTGATGAGAAATATCAAACTTTAGATAATTCTCACCCTCATATATAGCTGTTAATTCAATACTCCCCCTATAGCTAAATATATCCGTCATATTCTCAAGTTGTGTTATTTCTGTTTGTGCCTTGCCGTTCCACCGTTCAAGATTGGATACCATAGAAATATAGTAATTTACCTCTAGCGGTTCATAACTAAACAAAATATCTTTTGAGTCAATATCCCTATAGCTACCTAGCCATTCAAATTGTTGATTATCTGACCAATTCCCCAAGTCTTCAATACCAAAGTTGGCTAAAAAAGTTTCATCGTTAACACCATCAAAGCCTTGATATTTTGCGAAAGTATCCATATTCCGATAATTACTATAGTCAAAAACTTGTGTTTCCTTTGTTGTATCAATGTTTAATGCTTTCATGTTTTTTTACTCCTTTTGTTTTTTTACTCAATCTTAATTAAAATTATCAAGTATGTATTTTCTGAAGAATGCTTGAAAAAATACCTTTTCCATATATGGGATATTGTTGTCAATTGCACATAATGTATTTATTTCTAACTGTAGTATCCTTTCATTTGTTTCTGTGCTATAGAAAAATGCCGTATGCCTTAGAATTTGCTTTATTGTTACTAAATAAGAAACACCACCGATAGAATTATAGCCGTTAACTGTTAAGCCTAAAACTTTTATATTTGCCGTATCACTATCTAGTGCGTTAACAAATTCATTAAATTTCATTGTTTTCATTTGTTCCCCCTAGTCTTCGATTATTTCAACATCTGATATTTCTTCAAGTTGTTCATCTTCGTTAATGTAATCCCCCTCTTTTAACCCCTTAGCAAATACCTCAATATAATCCTTTCCCTCATAATCATATACTTGAACTCCGTCATATTTGTTATACATGTATATATTACCCTTATCGGTGTATACTATATATTTCTCTTGGCGGATACAAAAGTAAATATAATCTTCCTCTCCGTCATCATCTTTATACAACCCCTTGAAATAATCGTATTTAAATTTTTCTCTATCGTTACCCCAATACGGCTGTAGCTTTTCAATTTTTATTAGATTTTTATAGGTTAAAAACTTGCGTTCCTTGACCTCATAGTCTCTAATATATTGAATGTTACAGCTATCGTTGTAGCCCTCTATAAGTCTTATGCTATCCATTTGTTTTCCTTTCTATGCCAAAATAAGACTAAAATAATCTTGCAAGCTATCTTTTGTTATTTCTTCCAACTCATCAAGATAAGTAGAGTTAGTATGAATTAATAGCCGTTTATTCTTATAGCCCTCTTTAGTATATACAACTAGACGGATATTATATTGATAACCCTCATAATCATTAAAGCCGTACCGTTCTACCTTAGTAACCTTTAGCCCTGTAATAAGATTATCATAATCGTTTAAAAAGGTAATAAACTGATTATAGTTAATTGAATATCTCATAATTATACTCCCTAAAATGTTAACATTTGATAAATTGTACGACCAATCACAAAGGCAAATAATACCACCATACCCAATACTGCTAGATTTGCCAATAAGATATTATTTACTGTTTTCATTTTTTTCATTCTCCTAATTGATAATTATTCTCATTTCCAGCCCCAAGCTGGAAAATCGAGATTTTTCGATTTAATATAATTTATAGCCCTTTCTTCGTTTGATATAACAAACGATTAAGGCAAACATGATAATTCTCACTGAATACCCCCCCCTCTAAATCATGCTATAGACCTTTTTATAAGCTTATTAATATTTTCCATAGCTTTCACCTACCAATATAATACGAAAGGGTCTTCATGGGTATCACCAAAAACGCCCGCATTATCCAAACGGATATAATCCCAAGTTTCCTGATAGTCAATTTGTAACCACTCAGGGGCTAGAATACTACCGCAATCTTTCCACTCTTCGACCATATAGTAAATATCCTCATAATAAGAATATTCACCGTCCCCCACTTTTTTGGCTGACCATTTAACAGAGGATTCACTGCTAAGAATCTCATAGGCTTGTAATTCTGTATCCCCAAAAGATTCTAAGTCATCTAAAAAGTTTCTTAACCCTTGGCGTGTTCCCTCTTCCTTTACATATTGTTTTGCATTTTCTAATAATTCCCAAAATTCCATTTTATTCCCCCTTAACCTACTAACTTTTGTAAAGTGTACCCGTTTTCCAATCGTAAACAGCGATAACCGTTTCATAAGACTGAAACACCGATGTACGTTTAAACTCTACAATAAATTGATTGGCTACCCTATTCCCATTTGGGCTCACCATATTAAATACTTTCATTTTACTTATTCCTTTCTAATCTAATTCCCCTACATATACACCGTCAATGGTGTACAACTCTTTTTCCGCTTGCTTTATTAGGGTGTTTTCACCCTCTACCATGCTTAGGGCTAGCTCATAATAAAGCCCTTGGCGGAACAAGTCCCTCAACTTATCCCCAATTATTTCCGCTTGCATTTCTTGCGGAAAGTCTTTGAAACGGAAAACATTAACTTTCTTTTGAGTGTTCATAATTCTTTGCCCCCTAACATTGGCAAGAATAACCGCTATAAGCCTTAATGACCTTAGCGAGGGCTTTAGGAATGTTTCCCCGCTCCCTTTCTTCGCCATTCATAAAGCTATAGAAATAGCTATAGAGGTTACCATCATATTGGCAGTATACAGCGTAACGACTGCCAAACTCACCGCAAGAGGTATCCTGAATAACAACCTCTAGGAGCTCGCCCGCAAAATGCCCCTTATAAGTTAACTCGGGTTGACTATAACCACCGCCATTATTTGCACGGCTTGCGTTATAGAATGCATTTGTTTCCGTTCTCTTTACTAAGTGTAACATGTTAAAACTCCTTTCACCGCTAAACGGTTAATACTACTAGGGGCTTATCCCCTTTCCTTGATTACATTATACTACAGGGAAAAATAAATGCAAGTCTTTTTTTTGGAATTTTTTAAAAAATTTTTATTTGTTTAAGTGTAATTGTAATAACCATAAATGCTATTATTAAAATGAATATATATAAATACACCAAAAGAAAATACTTGTCAATAACAAAATTTTAAGAAAATCATGAATTCCCAGCTTGGTGAGAATTATTATCAATTAGACGCTTAAATATTTAGCCTATAAGCACCCTATATGGTTTTCCGCTTATGATTATATGTAAAAGCCATAAAATCGCTTAGAACGCAAATATACGCCTTTTAGGGGCATACGCAAAACGGCTAAAACGGCTATGGTCTTTTGCACGAATACATATATATTGCAATTGTATTTTTACAATAGACAGCATTTTAGATTGAAAAATCTCAATGTATTCTTGATAAATATTCTCATATGGATTTTTTCTATATAGTCTATGGTTTATATGAATGGTTGCACATATGAGCATATAAACATGTATACTATATCTAGAAAATTCGATTTATCATAGATTGAGAAAATTCGATTTATAGCATTACAGCTATATCTAAAATTTTCGATATGCCAAAATCCTGGGCATTCTCATTTAGCGTTCTCAATTGAGAATACGATCGTTGACTAATGGTTTCTCATTTAGTTTTCATAATTGAGAATAGCCCCAAGCTGGAAAATCTATATCTAATAAATTCGATACAACAATAGATTAAAATTCTTCGATTAACCATATTGACTTTTTTGAATATACTATATTGAATACCTTAGATATAAACAAAAGTTATAAACATATAACAAAATGTTATGATTGGCAGCCAATGGCAACGATCGTTGAAAAACCATTTTGAGAACGCATCGAGAACCGCTTGGGCGGTCAACATATGTATCATATGAAAAAACATAGATACATACATATGTACACAAATAGATATATATGTATATATATAAAGACATATATAAATAAAAAATGGGTGGACATATATAAACATATATATAAATATAAATAACCATGGGTATATACAAATGAATTAAAACACCCAATAGGCATATAAAATACCATGGGTATATAAACATATATAGAAACACAAAAACCACCGTAGAACGCAAATAAATGAATTTTATGGGTATATACACATATGGTAAATACCACAGGGGATAACCATGTGGCGTAATCCATTAGGCGTCATATGTAATATGTACACGCACCACGCATGGTATACCCAAGCCAACACAAGGTCAACGCCAATGATTTAGCGACCATCCAGCGTGTGCCAAAAACACATGATGCGGTCAATATGTTATATCCGACATATTTATAGCCAGCATATGATAACGCATAATAGACATATATATAATCCCACAACATACCATATACAATAAATTATTGTTAACCAATAGAAACACATATAGTAAACAAATATTTCACCCATAGACATATAGACATAAAAAAAAGACCACGGCGTGGTGGACGATTTTCTGTAAAGAGTGGTCTGTTAATGCCGTGGTCTTTATTCAATTGTTGTCGGTGGTTATGATACACACTAAAGATTTGATGAAGGATTGTGGATATTCTGTAAAGTATGTATGGTTGGTTGTTTCGGTTTTGGTTTGGTTGGTTTTCTATTCCCACCGACAAGCACATTATAGCACACAAGATTTTTGGTGTCAACACAGATTTTGAAAATTCTGCGTTTTATTTTTTAAAATCTTATTTTTTATTTTTTGGATTTTAATTTTTTGGATATGGGAAAGTGTGTTTTGGTAAAACGAGCTTAACCGCATCACCAATACAGCAGTCTTTACCATGTACAGTCAACCGCAATTTACCTTTGAATTGTAAATACACGGCATCTTCAAAGAAGACTTGGTTTACCTCATTGATATTAGATATTGTGCCAACATATAAAGAGTCTGGGTTAACACTATAAATAACAGTGTCACCAATTCTAAAGTCAACGTGCGTCTGTTTTGTATTTTGCACACGCTCTACTGTAATTGAGTCTAAGATTTCTCGAAGAGATGGTTCTTCTTTGGTTGACTCTATTATTAAGTCATACACTTGTGACTGCAGACAATTAACCAAAGTTTTCAATTGTTCATTCTCTAGTTTTAATTTTTGGTTTTCGATTGCTTGATTTTTGGCTAAAGACATATAGTCCTCCATTTTAATGAATAACGGTAGAAACTTGGTGGCTCTTAATCGTACAGTTTGGCTTGCGGTAAACACGTTGGATATTATCTTCGTCATAACGCACGCACACCACTTGTTTTAACACCAGATTGTTAGGTGCTGCAATCGCCAGTACCGTGCCTATACGAACGTGGTTTAATCTATGTTGAAAGACAACGACGTCTCCAATCTTTACCTGACCAACCGGTGTTCCCATTGTTGTTAATGCAACGATTTTATCGTTGGTAGACATATTATTCCTCCGTTGGTTTCTCGTGTTTATCTGCCAACGCCACGCATCGGTCAATCAGCTTGTTTGTGTGATTAACAATGGCGGTAACGACCTCGTCAAGTTCTTTGATGGTGCGTTTGATGACTTTCAAATCATCTTTTGTAAAGTCTTCAGTGTTGGCATCTTGGAATATTTGTTGAATGTCATCGACTTTCTTAATAGATTTCCAATCAGCAATCTTCTTTTGTAAGTTCTCGACATTAATGGAATCCTGTTGTAACATATTCAAAATGCCTTTGTAAACTGCCAATCGAACACCATTAAGTTCACCATTGGTATGTTCTCTGTTTTTCTCAATGTTGTCAGACAAGTGTTCAACGTAGTACGCCAATGGATAGCCCCATGTGGCATCCAACAGCATCTCTCTGGATGTCTTTTCACTTGGTTGTGTTTGTTGTTTAGTCATAGTTAATCTCCTTAAGGCTTATATTTGTTATATTGATTGATTGCTGCAAGTATCTCTTGGCTATTTTAAGTGCCAGTTTTACTTCTTCGTGAGTCATAATTTCCTCCTTTGAGTGTTGTTAATAACAGACCGACATTCGTGTCGGTCAACCTATTCGTTATTACTCATATTCTTTCTTTTCTTATTACATCCATAAACTTGGTAGTACCTCATGTAGTTTGGTCATAACAATATCGTACTTATTCCTATACTCATCATCCCACTGGTCATGCTCTACTAGATAGATGATATAAGATATGAATGAGTCTAATTCTTCGTTCCATAGCTTGAGATTTTCTACTGCGGTTCTCTCATCATCAGGGTCTATCCAGCTAGGATAACCAAGGTGATTATCTCTATAATAGAATATAGTATAAAGGATAGCCAATAATAAACCATTATCTTGGTTGTAAGCTATGTCTATATTACTTCTCTTAGCTTCAAATCTAATAAACTTACGATACCATTTAGTAGCAGACTTATTGTATTGTTTTCTAGTTCGTTTGTTAACCATATTTTCTCCTAATGGGTTACGTCATCGTGCCGTCACACCATATAAATCGAGACATCTCATCATTTACCACGCAATACTGGATAAAAGCCTCTTTATCAAGAACACGATATTCAATCAACAGGTGTTCTCCATAGTTATCTAGTTGGTCACTAGAAACGTAACATCTCCAAAAGTATTGCTCTTGTTTACTAAAAAGAACATATAAGTCGTCACGACATACCTTAGGACAACACTTCTTCAGGTATTGCTTTGCAAAATCCAACGCCATCTCTTTATTTTTATTAGATTGTGTCATTATTGCCCCCCTTTAATCGCTCTTGTAATTTTCGTTGCTTGCGTTGCTCGTATTGTCGTCTGCTATAGTAACGACCACTGCACTGGGTGGAACAAAAGCGAGACTTTTCTCGTGCTGGCGTAAACAGCTCACCACATTCTTTACAAATACGCTGTGGTAAACCATCCTTATTGAACCGACCATACACACGCATTGAATTTGACTTGCGTTTTGGCTTGGTCTTTTTGGGTGTTGCCTTTGGGTGTTTTTCGTAATACCGCTTGATGGCTTCTTGTGGGGTTTCTTGTACTTTCCACCCATCAAAGCATTTTAGATGCTGTAAGAACGATGGTATATTTGCCATATGTATCACCCCTTAGAAAGTCATGTGCTTTTTACAGCCTGTGGCTCTGTCGTAACCAGTGGCTTCATAACCGTCAGCCAATGCTCGTTCATAATTTTCCACAAACACTCGCAAATTAACATATACGTATGGCACGTTCTTGTCCAACGCATCGTTTAACAACTTGTGTGTCATTGTGTTAAACATCTTATTTAGCAACTCTGGGTCAACACGACTGACTGGAATATGGATTTTCATGTTTGACAACTCATTGTCTAAAATCAACAAGTCTGCCGTCTTGGAATCAAAAATAAAAGATTTAACAAAAGTTGTTGTTGTGCTTGTTGTGAATTTGAATAACATAATTTTCCTCCGTTAATGTTACTAATACAACATAATTAAAAATGTAATTACTTTATCTATAGTTACATTGTAACATATCAAAATAGTGTGTCAAGTATTTATTTAAACAATTTATTAATCAATTCTTCCGCAAGAATCCATTCATAGTCACTCCCAATATCAACCTGACAATATAAATATTTACCGTCCACCTTGGTTTTGCCTGTAATGTAATAGTCTACACCATCACTGCTCAAACAGACGTCTTTAAGCCGTCCAATTAATTGTGCCTGATTATTCTGTAGAGTATTATCGTGGTTATCGACAACAACCTTTAATCGGTCAAGAATATTTTGTTCAAGCGAATCATCGTGACCAATTTTAACAACATCTTCATAATCAATTTCACTGGTTGTTTCAACGCCATTTGTTACAGTCATTAAATTAATGTCGTCGTCAAAATCAATAACAAAATACGCTTTGCCCATAAACATTACAACATCACCAAATTCAAAGCTCATAATAAATCCTCCAATGTTTAGTACTTATTTACAAAAAGTTTCTCTAGTAGTGTCTCTAATATAATCCAATCGTAGAAATTATTCTGTTTTACCTGGCAATACAAATAGTCACCATCAACCTTAACTTGACCAGTAATTTGGTAACTGGTGTCACCCATAGAGAAAATCTTCCCTGATAATAATGATACCAATGCCTTTTGGTTCTCAATCATGGTTTGTTTGAACTGTTTTGCATGTTTTGCTAAGATGGATTTAACATTATCTCTAAAATTATCTTCACGACCTATTGGTTTGACTTCATCAGTACGTACTTCTGTCGTACAACCTATTTGATTCAATAAGTCGACTGTGCTGTATTCATCATCTGTGCCGACTACTACATAAGGGGCTCCGCCGAACAAAACGACATCTCCATATTTATATTGCATTTCTATTTCCTCTCATAATCGTTCCTACAAGCGATGGTTAAACACTTCTTTTTTGATAACCACGGTAACATTGTGTCTATCTAGGTCACTAAGCGGTGTGTCATAAAACAATGAAACTCCCAATGGAATATCGTGGTTGTAGTCAGATACATAAAACGATACGCATACTGGATTTGGTAGCCCATGTTTCTTCATCAACGAGTGTACACCGTCTACACCATACACAGGATTTTTACCGCTTGCGTTTTCTATCTTTAGCTGATACATATTACCTCCTATAGGGGATACACTAGAATCTCATCTGCTCTACTTAGGTTGATGCCTGATAAATGCTTTTGGTTTTCAGCAGTATTTTTAATTGTATTGTCGAACATCCAATAAGTGTGATTGGTTGCTGCACCCAGATATAACACGTTTTGCACAGTTTCCAGGTCGTGTTCCGATTCAAATTTAATGCGTCTGGTTGTGTCGCCGAAATACGCTTCAATCCAATATTTCATTAATACCCCTCCATATAATAAAAACAAAAATAACGCTTGTGCGTCTACATGGATATTGTACCACATCTCACACAAGCGTCAAGTATTTATTTTATGAAATTACAAAGATTTAATTACATATTATATTCATCATCTTCGTAGTCCTGTTCTTCTTCTTCGACATCTTCAACAGTTACCTCGTTAATGTCGCCATCAAGAAAATAATCAGGTGTTGCCGTTCCGATATAAAACTCTTCTGCCAAGTCTTGGGCTATTTCATAAGCTTCTGCTTCAGACTTTGCTGTTATGGATGCACTCCCAGAAAATGAACCGTAAAATGAAACAGTATAAATCTTTGACATTTGTTCAACCCTCCAGTTACAATATACGATTATTTATCTTTTAATTCAAGAACAACAGGCGTCTTCGGTTGTTTCTTATGTGTCGTAAAGTCGCAAGATACCTCTTTACACCCACTGCACATACCTAACATCTCCAGATTAACAAACGATGGATAAATCGCATTTAATTTCTTGTAGATTGCTCGTGCCACTTGTTGGTGTTCAGTAGATGCACGCTTGCATAACCTCTTTGGCAGATATTCCATCCAGGCTCTTAATGAACCACTGACGGTCATGGTAACGTTGGTTGCCAATGGTAATACATATGATGCCACTTGATATGGCACACCAGCGTCAACCAAACACCTATATTCTTTGATTTGATTCTCAATCAGCTTATTCATGAGTTGCCCCATGTCGTTTTCTATTTCAGGATGCTCTGTAGAATCGAACCATGTGGCATCACCAAAGTCTGCCCCACGTGTTGACTTGACTGTGAACGACAAGTGTCTGTGTCGTGTGATTTGTGCCAGGCATTTCTGCGACATTTCAATATCAAATGTTACCAATGTATGTTCCAATAAAGACAAATGACCACTCTGCGTGGCTCGTGTCAATGCACTGACGCCGACTGACTTACCATAGCATTTTCCCATGGCGTGTGCAGCGGTATTCAATGGTGTGTAATTTTGTAAGACTACTCTCATGTTTTCTCCTTAGTGATTATCGCATTATCATTGTCACCAGCATAATGAATAAAGCGATATTTGAAAAAATAATTGCCAATGCATACCAAAAGATATGTCTATAGCTCCTTTGTGTTTGTTTTAACAAAAAGTCGCATTGGTTGTCTAGTTGGTCGATTCTATCATGTTGCAACCTTAACCATTCCTGTAGAGACTCAATATCAGACGCTTGCGACTTTATAACATTTATTTGTCGTTCAATAGTGTCGACCATTGCATTAAACTCTTCTTTTGTTACAGATGTTGTAAGCATTATTCTTCTCCCAATTGGTCTGTATGTTCTATCTCATAGAAACAATCACACAACCCGTAATCAACCATGCAAGACTTACCATATCTCATCACACGATAATACGGCGGTTGATAGTCATGTTCTTGCCACAAGTCTTTTATAGATTGCATCGCTTGCTCATATGTATCGTATGACCCATGTTTTTCCTTAATGTGCTTCAATTGATTTACCCAATATACTGTATACATAAGTCCTCCCTAGTAGACCAAGGCAACACAAAAGCAAATAATACTAATGATGACCATGACAGCCAAATATAGTCGCACATGATGGCTCACACGTCTTGCTTTATTTTGTGCATCATCAACTTTGTCAGATATTTTGTCAAGTCTGATTGGTTGCATCTTAATGATTTCCATAATAGAGTCTGTGGTGTTGCCGATTTTGTCAAACAACACATGATGACCAGCCACTATTTTGGCAACATCAAGTAATTGTGACTCTTGTTTCTTCAATTGTTCTTCAATCTTTTGTTCCGACATTATTTTCCTACCTTTCGTGCATTAGTTATGTATTTATGGTAAAACATGGACTTGAACCATGATTACAACTAAAGTTGCGTGTTTCCGTTACACCATTTCACCATGTATGGTGGCAGTTAACGACAGCCACCATGTCGTATGCTATCGACATATAGTCTACTACAACTCCACATCATAATAAAACAACAAGGACTGTTATCAATATTACACAGTGGTTTCAGCCTGTGTTGGCGTGTTACCTTATCGTAGTAACCCACGGATACACCATCGTTTATACAGCCCTGTATCTGGCTGTTTACAACCAACAACAAGAGAACATCAGTCTACAAAAAGAGAAAAAAGAACTGAACTTGTTGTTGGTTGTAACGTGGTTTGACGTCTTAACCGCGACAGAGGCCTCTGCACCTATAGTATACATCACCATTAGTCGTTGGTCAAGTCTATAAATTGTATTTTTCGATTAACTGTAACAAGTTATCCGCTTGTTCTTGTGGCGTATAGATTTCATCATCACAGAATTCATATGCTTCATCAAGAATGGCTCTTGTATTCCACTGATTGATAACATCTTCTGTTGCATCGTTATCGTCAGCTTGAATATTTGCACCACAGTTGGAACATTGTACCTTAATCAGTAAACTAGCCCATTCATAATCAGTGGCATATTTAGAATACCAATCATCAGATTCATCTATGAGTTCTGCCTTGCTTCCACAAAACGGACAAACCCTTAGCTTTGTTTCAATAGTTTCCATAGTATTTCTCCCAATAGACCGACATTCGTGTCGCCCAGCCTACTCTAAGGCGTGTTTGGCATCGAAAATCCGTTGCTCTGCAATATCGAAAGACAATTGGTCCATTTCTACACCAATGAAATCTCGACCCAGCTTAACGGCTGCCACACCGATTGTACCATCGCCCATAAATGGGTCAATAATTGTATATTCTTTTGGTAACGCACTGATGATATTTTTCATTGCTTTTACCGATATTGAACAATAACCATCTGTTTCACCCTTTGGCGTATCCCCAGCAAGGCTTACACACTTTTGTTCAAAGTCTGGCGTAATACCAAAGCATGCAACATCCTTGCAGTATTTAGCGTTACGCACGTAGGGCATAACTTTATTGGGTACGACGCCAGTATCAGCCACCAGTTTATACAACTGTTCTGTGTAATGGATAACAACAGAGGGATGTGTGTCGGAGACAAAAATTTGTGCCAACATATCACGATACCGCTCGTCTGACATCGTATCGGAATACCCATTTAGAAAACATTGAGAAACAAATATGTATGGCTTGTTATGATATGCCAATCCGCAAACAATATTTCCCAATGCTGCATTGCAGTCATTTTGATATAACTCGACGTTCATTTACAATCCCTCTTTGATTTCATAAAAGCAGTGATGACATCCATAGTCAATTTCAACAGAGTTGCCATAGTCAGTCAGTCGGTAATACGGTGGATGAAAATCATTCTTATCCCACCAATTTTTAATAGACTGCATGGCATCTTCCACAGTATCAAACGACCCATGAAATTCTTTAATTTTCTGGTGTGGTTTAACCCACCATAGAGAATACATATGCTTTACCCCCTATTGAAACAGTTGTTCTTCCGTGTATTCGCAACCACGTCCATTTAGATATTCCACTAGAACACGCCGTTCCAATGGTTTCCATTTAACACCGCCAGAGAGTCTACGGTTAACATCTTGTGGTGTAATCGCCAGCACCTCTGCCAGCTCTTTTTGCGTAACTCCCAAGTCTTCCAACGCCGACCTTAAATTGGTGTACATGGGGGCTACTTGTGCTACATATTGAGAGCGAATTTCTTGCAACATCTCAATTATATTCCCATCTGGGTTATCTTCGATGACGCTCATACACAACATTAGAACGTCATCTGCTTTTGCTGTCTTTTTCAACTTATATGTTTTATTATTTGTTGTTAATTCCATTTGCTTGCACCTGTTCCATCAATTGATTTACCAATGTTTCCAACTTAGAAATACGGCTGTCTTTATCTTTAGCTTCTTGCACATAGTCGGACCCCTTGCCGAACTTAAAGGCAACATTTGCCGTATACATTTTTTCAGCACCAAGGCTTGCACCTAAGCCAACCATAATGCGTTCATTTGGTCTGTAGAACGCACCAAGTGCAACGGCATTGGCATTGCGATAATGCCCATAGGATACAGCATAGCTAGCTTTGTCGTTACGGTTGAAATCCAATGGATGCAACCCACTTAATGCTGCAGAAGATGCACCCAAGCGGTTCATACGAGTATCTACACCATTGATGCGGTCGTTAACCATAGATTGGTTGTTATGCACTTGTTGCTCAAGAGTTGTAATACGACCCTCGTGATTAGTTGCCACATCATGTAATACTCGGATGTCAGCTGCATTGGTGTTGACTGCGTTACCCAATGCAGTAATACGATTACCATTGTTATTAATGGCAGTTTCATGGTCATTCACGATGTCACCCAACATATTAAGCCCAACAGCTACACCAGCGATGTTTTCTGAATTTTTCTTGATTTGTTTGCCATTGTTACCAACTTCTTCGGCTACTGCGAACAGTTGAGAACCGTTGACTGCATCGGTAGAATCTGCATTGACTTGACCAGCTGCAACATTGGTAAGTTGGCGTGTGTAATTGGTCACACCACCAAAGCCAGCACGGTCTTTTGCACCAAAGGAAGCAACTGCACTTGGATTAGAACCAGCGACTGCGTGAGTCTTGCCATTAACAGTCATATTGGTTACTACTACCGCATCATCAGTTACGGAGTTAGTGCCAATAGCTACGGCATTAGGCTTATCAGCGATAGCATTATTGCCAATACCAACCGCATCAACCGCAGTCGCTTTTGTGTGAGTGCCTACGGCGATTGCACCTTGACCGCTTGTTTCAGAGTTAGAGCCAAAGATTAATTGCTCGATGTCTGCACTAACTTTATTATTATAGCCAACTACTGCAGATTGACCAGCATCAACAACACCATTGTTTGCACCCACCACTGTTGTGTCATCACCGTTTACAGTTGTATCACGACCAACGGCAATAGAAGATACACCTTTGGCTTTCACGCTTGTACCAATTGCTACAGTTTTTACGCCGTCTGCAGAAATACCATAGCCCATCGCTACAGAGGAAGAACCATTCGTGGTTACTCCATTCCCAATGGCAATGCCATCGTTAGTATTCGCAGCGACCCCATTGCCAATAGCCACAGTATTAAAGTTAGTAACAACTCCATTACCGATACCAATGCTATTGTTTTGATTGTTGACTACGCCATTACCAATACCGATGCTGTTTTTGTCCTTGGCAGTAACTCCATGACCAATGCCGATGCTGTCGGTTTTAGTTGTGGTAACTGCCGTACCAATAGCTACAGAGTGGTCAGAGCCAGATTGGACAAATGACCCCACAGCAAGAGAGTCTTTGCCGTTTGCATAAGAGCCATTGCCAATTGCTACAGTATTGACTGCAGATGCTCGTGCTTGGCTACCGATTGCTGTAGCATAGTCGACTAATGCTTCGGCGTGAGAACCATAGGCAAAGGAATTGCGACCCATCGCCTTGGCATTGTTACCGCCTACAAAAGCATTTGTACCACCAGCCACATTATTTTCACCAAACGCAATAGCATTTGCTGCGGTGATGTTGTTTAAAGTACCAGCAGAAAATGCACTGGTGTTTGTAATGGTGTTTCGTGTACCAATACCCAATGCATCAACACCTGTGATGTTATTGTTTGTCCCTAAGTCAGTTGCGAATACGGAACTACAGGTTAATGCAGTAATAATCATTGCTGTAAATGCTGTTTTGTTTTTCATGTTTTTCATAATTGTTTCTCCCATTGATAAAACATATTGTTTAAAATTTTATGATTAAGCCTTAGGCGTTATCATCTGTAGTGGCTCTTGTTGGCAATCCAGCGATGCACATGATTGCGATTATTAATGCCACAAACCAATCGTTATCACTAAACAAAAATACTCGTATAAATGACCCTAATAACATAACAACTGATGCAAATCGAATCGTTCGCAAGATTTTATTGTCATCGCCGTTCTCTGAATGTTTCATAATTTTCTCCCTTTGTTTTTCTGTAATAATTCCCAAGATTTAAACAAGACATCATAGTCCAGATTCATATAAGTTCTGTTCTTAGGGTGTTTTGGACAAGCAAGATAAACCCATTGTGAATCTTTAGACCGTCTATGTTCGACAATGGCAACTGGTTTGGTTTTACATTTATAACAACCACAAGTTTGTTTACATTTGTCTAACAAGGAATCAAACCCATCGCCATACTCAAGAAAGTACTCACGTTTATCTGGCAGTACTCTACCACCGCCAAATCCCTTGTGTGCCATTAGTTGGTCTCTTCTGCTAAGAAGACCTTTTTAGGGTCATATGAAATTACATAATCTTCACTACTAGCAGACCAAGAGGTTCTACCATTCGCCCAGAGATACACCTTACCGTTTTCATACCTTGCAAAATGTTCTCGAATCGGTCCAACACATTCTGATTCAGTGTAAACATTGGCGTCCATAGGCACTTTAGACCAATCAACTGTATCAATATAGTCAAGAATGTCGATATATTTATCTCTGACTAAGTCTGACAAAACATCTATTAGAAAAAAGTTTGTAATCGCAATGTGTGTGCCAGCACAGACCATAAATTCATCATCTTCATACACTGGCTTTTCCCCACTCAATAAATACTGGTCAATATCTGTGTCATAATAGATATAACGATACCCCATGTCATAGATACTCTCTAACAGCAACTTGACTCCATCTTGTGTCAAATATTCACTATGCAGCATAATATACCTCCAATATAACTATGTGTAAACAAAATTTTTAAATATCGTATAACAATTCCTCACTTTCTTAATTTACATTTCCGTCTGATTACATTTTTATAATATCATTATCATATAGTGATGTCAACAACAAAATAAAAAAAAGACGGAAGAAATTAATCTTCCGTCAATCTGTAATGCCATAAGGCACAATCGTCTATTTCGCAAGCCTGTACTTCCGCAAGCGTTCCGCAACAACATTCACGACATTTCTTATGAATGGCATCTAATGGTGTCTTCGGAATGGATGGCTTGCGTTTACGTTTTGTGATTGTCCCACTAGTTATTCCCTTAGTTACTTTAGTTGTTCCCTTAGTTGTTCCCTTGGTCGTTTTCTTTGTGGCTTTCTTTCGTGTTCCTTTAAGTGGCATCGTGTACACTCTTTCGCAATTCTTCAAGCTCCAACACATGGTCAATACTGGTGTGGATACGAATTGACTTTTTGTTCTTAACACCAGACATCTCAACGATGGATGTCCCACATTCTAATGGGCGATAACCCTTGTCGGCGGAATAACCACCCCAACCCAAGAATGACCCTGATTGAACATCGTAGTGTTCAACCATTGACCAAGCCTTGGCAATGCGATTTGGTATCGCCACATGAGATTTTTCAAAATTAGTCTTGTGCAAATGTTCATAGAATGTAATGTCGGTATGTAACCATTCCATTGCCGTTGGTTTCTTGGCGTTATGCCATGTACCAATAACATACAAGTTCTTGTTAACATTAAAGAATACACTTGCCATACCATGGTAGAATGGAACACCCAATAGCTCTGCCAACATCTGCTCTGGGATTAACTTGTTGTGTTTTAACGCACGTTCGTAACCGTGGTTGCCACTACGGCAGAACAAGATGCGGTCTTTAATCGGTTCTAATAGATGATAAGCCGTTAACACCTGGTCACCACCGTGTTCAGATTGTTCAAACACAGATGATGCGGAGTTGGTAGTGGCATTATCCGTAGAATCACCACCGATAATCAAATACAGATTATCAATGGATTTTACTTTTGACAGAAAATCTTCAAACTTTTGTCGGTTATGATAAATGTTTCCAACGTGTATATCGGATACATCGGCAATGTATGCACGGTCTGTATTTACACGCATATCTAATTTGTTTGTATTTAAGGAATGTTCTGCGATATTCAAGTGCGTCCCTCCATGTCCTTTAATCGTGTGCATTGCTTGCCACAATAATTACAGATGGTTTTCTTATCACCAAAGCTGTTATCGAGATATTCAACGGCTTTACAGTGGAATGATTCACGTAATTCACCCTTATAGGTGTTGTATTTCTTGAATGTCTTGCGTGCAGCATCAAATGGATAATTTAGCTTATCTTTTGGCGTTGACGCATAGTATAAGTTTTGAACTGGTTGAAACATATCCATATCAACCGTGTTCTCTCTCATCAGTTGCAACACAATTTCTTTCGCTTGTTTCTTAATCGTCTTATACTTTGTGCAAACATATGTATAAGACAAGCCCAACTCTTTGGCAATATCTTTTAGCTTTTTTCGGTAGCCAGCACGAAGAATTAACAGCTGGGTGTTTTTAACGCCCAATTCAGAACGTAATCGAATCAGTGCATAAGACATTCTCTCAAATTCTTCTTGTTGAACAACAATATCTTCTGGGGAATCCATGTAGTCAATGGAACGCAAGCGATTCAACCGATTTAAAATCCGTTGCTTTTGCTTGTTTTGTGTGAACTCGTCAAAGGAACACTGTTTTTCAAACTGCTGCACCTTTGTTAGATTATCCATGTTAGAGCACATGAATTTGGCAAATCTATTCATGAACTACCGTATACCTTTCGTCAACACCAATGATTTTCTTTGACCGTTCACCGATTGACTGGCATCGGTCAGTTCTAAAACCACACTGTACGATTGTACCGATGTATTCACCATTGTGGTATATCTTTCGAAAATGCCCTTTTAGGCGTTTCTTTTGTTGTCGTTCCGTTTCTTCGTCCTCACGAACGAATATCACCTCTGGCGATATATCATATAAATATTGTTGAACCGTCTTTCTATCTTTACCGTAAATAGAAACACGATACAGCTCTCCATTCTTAAACATATCCACTAAATACATAAATCTCTTCATCGACTATATGTCTCCCAATTTATTCATTTGTAGAACCAGTACCACCAGTTCGCTTTTTAGTCGTATTATCGTTATCTGCCAAGAAATACTTTGTGAAGATACCCTGAACGATGCGTTCGCCTGGTTCGATATAGCGTGTAATATTACCAAAGTTATGTAGTACGACCATGATTTCACCCTCGTTATCAGGGTTATTATAATAGTCAGAATCAATAACAGACGCACAAGTTGCCAACATCAGTTGGCGTTTAATTCCCAGGCTTGAACGCACTCGTAAATCCAAGTATTCATCTGGTGGCATATAAGCCTTAACACCTGTGCGAATTATTACCGTCTGATTCGGTCTGATTGTATGCTCGTGTAGAGAACATATGTCATATCCAGCACTACAGAATGAACCTCGTGTTGGTAACTGGATTGGGTCATTAATTGTTGATACGACCTCAAACCCACGTGTTTTCTCTGTTATTTTCATTTATAAAAGAACCTCAACTGTTAAATATTGTCGACCAAAGTTAATGGCATCATCGTATGATGGCATCCAAATGTCAATCGCATTAGAATAACCACCGCCAAATCGGTCTTTCACGATATACGTTCGACCATTGATGATAACCTTTGTACCAAATGGCAAATCGTCGCTCGCAATTGCCCCCTCGTGCGTCCATTCACCATTTGCCATCATACCATGTTCTGTATAGGCAGATACTTCTGCATTCATTTGGTATGCGTGTGTATGCCCCACACAAGCACCAATAAACATTCCAACTGCAATTAATAACTTCTTAGTCATGTATACCCCCTATTATACGTTACACCGTTAACGCATCCATTGATGCTGCAATCTCTCGCAACTCTTCGGAAATTCTATCTTGGGCTTTGTACCCTAGTTGCATCACAAATGCCAATGCAATTTCTAAGTCAAAACCGTGTTCCAGGCACCCAGCGATAATCTTGGACACCTTAGTATCGTTTGAATCTGTTGCTGCGTAAGAACAGATAACATCTTTGTCAATCTTTGGCTTATGACCTTTAACAACAAACTGTTCAAATGGTTCTAAGTCGTCTGCAACTTTAAAATAGATAACAAAGTCGTCTAAATCGGCAGCGTCTACTTCGTCTAAACCAATGTCATACAAACACTTCTTATAAGCATCATCAGTCAAAAATGTTTGACGCTTGATTTCTTTTTTATCCTCATCTGTATCGCCACTAAGGTATACAATCCAATGTGGATACAACTTGCGGACCTTTTCGGCTTCTTTTGACTCACACTCGGTTAGTCGATAATGAACTCCGTTGTACCACACCAGATATAATCCAAAGATACCATCTAATCCATCAGTACTAATTAGTTTTTGTTCTAGCATTTTATTTCACTCCATTATGGCGTAATATCGTAAACCTTAAATTCAATTCGTGGGTGTTCACTGTAGCGTTTGCGTGTAATCACATCACACACTTGGTTATCATCAACCCATACAACACCAGATAAGGCATCCATAACACCCTTGAGTACATTGTCCACATCTGGTTTCTTAGTCGGTAGAATTAACCCATCGACCATATCTTGATGATCTTTCTTGCGAACACTCGTGGGAATCTTTCGATAAATATCCAATTCAAACAACAAAGGCACATCTGTCAAATCCTTTGGGTGTTCAATCGTATCTCGTATTAATTGCTTGTAAGCCTTTGACTTTGGTGGGTCATATGCTCTTGCAAAACGACCTCGACCGCATAACCTGGGGCGACCTTGTGGAACTGGGTCTCCCATTACAACTGCTTCGTATAATAACTTCAAATCAATCCTCCGCTATGTTATATAATCTGCACACGGCATCAGAAATGTCACTATAAGCACCATTAAGAAGACAAATGGCTTCATATTCTGTTAATTCAGACGCCATTATATGTTTACGAATTTCATCCTTTAGTTCATTAATTCGGTAATCAATAATAGCAATCATAAATGCTTCTTTAGACATTAGTTTTCTCCCTCTGGATGTCTCCATTGATTTTATCAACCTGTGACTGTAAGCGGTCCAACCCTTTAGAATTATTGATGACATAATCACACTCACTCTTTAGAGAGTCCACAGATGTTTCAGAGACATCGTTTAATTTAGATTCATCACAAGAGCCGTCACGTTTTTTCATTCGTTTAATACGTTCACGTTTATTGGCAGAAACGAATATGGACTTGCGGTAACATGGTTCACCAACGTCCAACTGTTGTAACATCATTAACTCGTTTTCAAATCGACAATCCGTAACAATGTAACCCCTAGGGTTATCCTCAATTAATCGGTTGCGTAACACAATAATCCAAAAGTCTTGAAATAAAGCTCGCAAGCCATTGCCAAGCGATTGTAGGTGACTGCGTTGTTTCCCATCAAGAACCGTTTTCTCAATCGTTTGCATCACTGGTAAGATACCATCCAGCTCTGCGACGGAATAACCACTTAGAGAAGACAAGTACTCCATACCAGCGTCTACACCTTGCTCTTGAACCGTATAGATTGTTTTCTTGAGTGCGTCAGCAAAGGCATATCTCGGTAGATTGTCACACAACAAATCTGCGATTGTATCCTTACCACTGCCAGCACGACCGACAAGAATCATTGTGCATCACTCCCAAAGTCAACATCGGACACCGTCTTAACTACTTCGTCGGCTACGTCTCCAACCGCATCTTTTATGACTTCAACATTAAAATTAAATCCAAAGATTTGTTGCATCCGTTCTTGTGTTGTGTATTTCGTGTACTTGTTTTTGTCTGGGAAATACAACCGTACTCTTGGGGCAAGGTATCCGGCTTGAGTTTTTTCACCATGCAGCTTCGTGCAAATATAAAACTCATCGCCGACTTTAACTTCGTTGACAAAAGCCGTTCGGCTTTGTCTTTTAATCGCCGTAACACGATATTTCTCAAGAGTTCTAAATTCTTGTGTTTTAATATTAACCATGTTTTCTCCTATAGTTTAGCTTGATAATATGGACAACAATATGATACAGAACAATAATCTTTACACTTACGACCCATTGGATATGTTTTAGATACCCATCGGTCTTTGGCAGAACATTCTGGTGGTAGCACATTATTTTCAATGGCATTTACCAATGCATCTTTTTTGTACAACGCATAGTCTAATAGTCGTTGGTCATTCATTTTTGGTAGTTTCAGTAGATAACACTGCTTATCCAAATTGAATGTTTTGATTGTATTGATTGGCTCTTTGATAATGACTTGCAAGAACATATCTTCAATGGGAATACCATGTTTATTCAACAGTATCCTGTACAAATTCTGTTGTTTACAATAGTCACCATAATGGTGTACCCCATCGTATACCCATTGTTGTCTCATTTCTGTTTGACCCTTGCGTTTACCACGTGTGATTGTATATGGTTTCCACAATGGTCTACCACCCATCATTGTCGCACACTTGTATGCACCAACGACTTTATAGTCATATAAAGTGTTGTGTTCTAAGTCGATACAGTCCATTTGACCAGTTAAGCCATTGTAATTTAATCGGAACTCACCAGCATAATTATGTGGCAAACAGTTTTCCAATATACTGTGGACTGATGTACCGACTGTTGATGCTATAGATGAGAACGGATTGATTGTCTCACTGTTAGTTGCCTTTAGATACATATACAACGTAGGTGATAACACTTCGGTAACGCTAAAGTTTGTCCGATTCAGGTCACGCACACGACTTGCGTTAACCAATAACGGTTTTGCCAGGCATCGTTGACCCATGCGACATTTCTTCATGCAATCTCTTACCAGTATCGTCTCCCCATCAGGACACAGAAACGAATTTTCTTTCATATGTTCACCTACTTCCACAGACAATTATACTATAAATTCCTTAGCCTGTCAACACCCATATATAACAAAAAACCCAACACGCAAAAATCGTGTTGAGTCTCTTGTTTGATTTGCACTTATAGGGTATGGATAACGTGTATACCCCAAACACGACCATGATAATGATAATGTTCATGGGATGTTTACAAACATCTTATGCCATGCCATACCACACGAGTGGATTTTAATGTCTGCCACCAATAGGAATCGAACCTATGTGATTGGGTTAAAAAACCAATCTCTACCATTGAGTTATGGTGGCGTGTATGACTTGGGTTTTATCCCAAGTCAACAGGAGGGAAAATTATGCGTGCATCTTGGGTGTTACCCAATCAACACGAGGTATAGCCAGCCCAATGGGAAACCCTTGAGTAATCCATTGGGTGATTTGCTGCCGTAGCATCACAAACCGTGGCTCTGGTGGATGGTTCGTGGTATTACCACGGCTGACAACCATCCATATCTACCGCCATGTAGTCCCCCTACATCATTAGTCCACCGCAGTTGCAATCTGGGTGTATTTGTTACGTGTATACGTCTATACTCGACGGCGGTAGACGCCTATAGACCCATTGATTCTCGGAACAATGGACACGGATTTTAACGTCTTTACTGACGGTTCAAACATTTTATGCCAGTTTGAATGGCAACCGAATTTAACGTCTTGGCTCGACGACAAGGAAATGTTTGATTTTAGCGTCTTGTCTGACGATATATTGTAATTAATTCTATTCGAGCCTTATGGGAATCGAACCCATTGATTACATGATATGAATCCATTACCACATACCATATAATCTAAACCATTATTGGCTCATGTATGCTGACGTAAGTAGGGGCAACCACTCACATCAGCAATGCTAAGAAAGGAGGCGTAGTACTTGACTACAAGATTATAATACCATATATTAACAACAAATTCAATAGAGAATTACTATAAAACAATAAATTAATCAAAATAATTGATTTCTTCCATGCGTGTTGTCTTGTCGTTAACCTTATATTGGAATATATCTGCTGGTCCTCGCAACTTGCGACGAGATTTACCAATTTTAATACAAGAGATATTCTTGATTTTATCTCGTTCTTCAAAATCCAATTGAGTATCCGTCTTGTATGGTCTCCACAACAGTAACACAATATCGGCAATGGCTTTTAAAGCGTTTGCACCCTTGATATGTCGTAACATGGCTTCATAGGGCTTTTTCTTTCTATCAGTACTGTAATTGGATTGAGATTCTTCGTTGAACTGACAAAGCATAAACAACACTAGATTGAATTTCTTTACGTATTCTTTCATTTGGTTGGCGTTCTTTGATAACACTGGAATGTCATCAATGTTCGGTATCAAATGAAAGTGGTCAAATATGACAAAATCAACTGGAAAATCATTGGCATAACACGCTTCGGTAATATTCTCCAAGTCGTCAATGGTCTTATTCGGTTCATCAACAAAGCGTACACGCTTGTCCAGGATTACAGACACTTTGGAATATACATCGATGCCTTGCTCTGTTTTCAACATCTCTACCAAGGTATCTTCATCGACACCCAAGATTTCTTCAACGATGTTCGCCAAGAATTGACCCCTTGGCATCTCCATTGAGAAAATTAAGATATTGTCTTTAGAATCCATCAAGCGGTGTGCAGCAACCTTGGCTGCGACAAATGATTTGCCCTGGTTTGTATATGCACCAAGCAACACGATTTCTCTACGCTTGACACCATTCAAGGCAAAATCTAAAGATGGAAAACCAAGCGGAACACCGTCTTGACCAATGAATGATTTTAAGTCGTCAAACGAATCAGAAAAACTGTGGGTCTTGCCCCATAATTCTTCTTCATTGGTTGCAGACACATCCAGATATTTCTTGACATCATCAATGCTTCGATTCCAACGCTTTGCCAATAACGTAGCAATATCGGCAAGTACCATTGAATCATGTACGGATTTACAAAACCGAGATGCCTTTTTGTATTGGTCTTCTTGCTTTGGATATTCTTCCAGTAAGACATTTAAGCAAGCAATATCTAGTGGCTCTGTTTCAAGAGAACCAATGGAATATCCACTCAACAATAAGTCGTTGTAATCTTTACATTGTTTTTCCATTAGTTCCCTAGTTCCCCCACTGCTACTATAGAATGAGACGCTTTCTTGTATTCGTCAACATAATATTCGCTCTTATAACCATTGTATGAGACTTCCCAATAATAATTCTTGTATGTTGCACTCAAGGACATAAACAGTGCCTTATGAGTCATCAACGATTTACAAAACCACACAGGTTTTAATGACTTATAGAAAATGTCCTTGTCATCATGCTCATTGTGATTTCCACTGGCGACAATTGCCTGTTTGCATTTCTCAAGTTGTGTATCCATGTTCCCTCCGATGGTGTTCAATGATTTTCTTCCCAAGTTCGTAAACAATCGGTATAGACACGGAATTACCAGCTTGTTTGTACAGTTGTGCGTTCGATTGTATCTTTGCACAAGTATCAAATTGTTCGTCTGTAAACCCCTGTAATCGCCAGAACTCTCTAGGGGTCAACTTGCGTATTACGTTGGGATTCCTATGTAGTAGAATCTTTGGTTCTTGACCACCACCTTTAATACAAGTGACCGTAGGAGATAAACCCTCTGGTGAATACACTCGACCTCGTTGCGGATTGCCACCAAAGGATTCTGTCTTTAAGAGATTTCCGAGTCGAACAATAGATTGCTCGCTTTGGTTGGGTCGGTATAATACTTCGGATGGACAGTAGTTTCCAAGATGTCCGATAATGAACACCCTTTCACGGTTCTGTGGTAGTCCAAAGTCTTTTGTGTTGTACACACGCCATACGATACTGTACCCTGCTTTGTCCATTTCAGACAAAACCGAGTAAAATCCCCATCCGTTGTCAATTGACAAGAGGTTTTTAACATTCTCAATAAGCAACCATTTGGGTTTATGTTTTGTTTCATGCAGTAGCCTCATAACTTGATAAAATAAACCACTTCGTGTGTTTTCCATGCCTTTCTTAAGTCCAGCAATAGAGCAATCTTGACATGGAAAACAAAATGACCACAGGTCTGCATACGGCATCTCTGTACCGTTTAATGCACGAACATCTGGTGAAAACCAAAGATTGTCCGTTGGGTATAACGCACGGTATGATTCTTGTGCGTATTTATCTGCTTCGCACCAACCGACACATTTCATGCCAGCTTTGGTTAAGCCAGAGTGGACACCACCGATACCAGCGAATAAATCAATGAATTTCATATTTATTTCACCCATTATCAATTACACTTGTAAATCGTATCTTCCCAAGTCATATCACCAGTGGATGAACATGAATAAATACGAACAGAATACGCAACATCGTTAACAGATAATCCATCAAAGCCACCAAGTTCTTCAAACCGTTTATTCAATTCGATGTATTCTCTGATTAACTTGGCTTCTGGCGAAATGAATAACTGTAGACAATTTTTGTATTTCTCTGGGTCATCCATGTATTCATCAAAAGAAACATTTTTACAGTTATCTTCCCAAAGATTATCCATGTCGTGTTCTCTATCATAACGAACAATTTCTTTGACCAATTTATTCCATTCAGCCAAGTCTTGTTCTTGTTTCAGCCTAAGCTGTTTCATTTTGGTAACAGCGGATTCACAGTTGTTGTACATTCCTAAGATATACTCATGGTAATCTTCCCATTCTCCGCTTGCACCAAACAAAAGATAAACCTTGTTATAAATCATTGTGTTGCTCCCCGGTGTACCACGCTTGACATTCTTCGTTATCGTTTTCGATATGAATGATTAAGTCGTCATTAAACAAATATGTAATCAAGTCTTCCTTGGTTTTGAATAAACTTGGATTAACGATGTATTCACTTTGGTGGTCAATATACCCGTCGTCACCATAAGTATAATGCCATGCTTTATGAAACCGAACATCTAGCTTATCTAACCATTCTTCAATTTGTGTATAAAACGGATGTTCTCTAACAAATGGAATACATTCTCCAAGACCAGTTAATAGATAAGAAAACTTTTCTTGCGGTGTGGTTAAATCATCGCCATACCACCCATATTCACCCAATTCTTCATACAATGTATAATCTTTGTATTTCATGGGAATTTCTTTTAGATAATACAATGGGTTGCTAAAGTCGGACTCATCAGGTGGCAAACCCCAGCCACCACCTCGGACAACCTTTGATGTTCCATACGACAAAGAATGTGCTGATGAACTGTTGGTTTCAAATACACTGTTACGAATTAATTTCATGTGATGCCCTCCGTTGTTCACAAAATTGGAAATACGAACGCAAATCAATTTCATTGAATCGTGCGATTCCGTTCCGTGTACGGCTAGATGGGGCAAAGTATTGCTCCACCGCATTGATATACATGGAATGTTCGCCCTGGTAAAACGATTTGTATTCTTCATCTGTTATCTTACCACGAATATCCAATTGTTGTAAACCCAAATTGTCAAAAGAAACAATATTAAAGACTTTTGTTAGTTGCATAATGTTGGCTTTCCATTGTTTATGTCGTGGTGTCGTTAAGTCGACTTTACCACGGTTGAACCCAAAGTCTTTTTCACCCAAGACCAATAACTTACGGTATTTGACCCCCAGTTCTTTGACATCATCAAAATCGTCAATACCGTTGATTACATGGATAACCGTATGTGGGTAATCAGCAATCCAATCTGGGAGCGATAAACAGCCCTGTAAGGAGCGATAAGAGATGCCAAGACCAAATATGTATGGCTTTAGTTCTAATAGCCCTACATCGCCAAATTCGGTGATATATCGCTCGTTAATTGTGATATTGACAATCAATCCATGTCCCCACAAATTCTTAACGAATTCAATTAGATTGTCTGTGACCTCGTTGACGCCTAGAGCAATTTCTGTCCCATGTGGCAAATTTTGTCCAACCAATGTTTCTTGCAGTATATCATAATCACATTCTCGACCAGCAACCAATGCGGACTCGTGACAAAATGCACAAGTAGATTTCTGCGTCACCGTGTCATACCCATATGGACATTGTGTAGAAACACGAATATCAATATTAAGCGGTGTATCTAGTGTTAACCCCTCATTATCTGGGTATTCAATAATGCGTGTACCATCTCGTAAATCTAAAGAGACAACTGCATTGCCGTTTTTATATCTCATAATTTTCCCCTACAGTAATTAAAAAACGTATTTGTCATTAATTGTAAACGACTGTTTTAATTCAATGTTGACATTAATATGGAAAACGGCAGCAATACCGATAACCCATATAGCAGTCATCATTTTTGATGTAAAGTATACACCAAAGACAAACAGTAAGAATGTCAAAATATCAGTCGCTCTGTATATTTTAGAGAAATTTAATAGATACAACATAATAAAATATGTCGCTATCCAAACGATGCGTGTAAACGCAATATAATGTCTTTCTAACCAATAAATCATTGTTTCTTGCTCCCTATAGTTGTTCCCTACGTATTCCCTATTTGACGTTGAACATATGTACCCCATTGAGATGCCATTGCTCGTGCGATACCATCAAATGTCTTCGACCGCATAAGCAATTAATACATTCATAATCTTTCCTCCGCTGTATCCTGGGTTGGATATTTAATAACACGCACGTTTAAATCAGGAGCATACTTGTTGATGTCTTCACGTGTCTTCAATAATGCTTTACGACCAGTGGTATCACATTCTGGGTTATCAACTGCTAGTGCAAATGTAATATCGCCATTGTACCGCTTTTGCAATTCCCAGAGCAACCCAATCTGGTCTTTTGTAAGTCGTCCACCAAGATACCCAACACATGGAATCCCTTGTTGGTGTGCAGACATAATATCAAGATACCCCTCGGCAATATGAAGCACACCATTCGGATGTAACATTTTAACCGCACGATGGTAATTAAACAGTAGTTGTCGTTTGACAAATACATCGTCTTCTTTGGTATTCTTGTATTTTGGTTCATTGGTTTCTTCCAATCGTCTTTTGGAAAACCCAACGATACGACCATAAGCATCTTGAATCGGAATCACGATGCCAGACGATTGTACACCCAGGAAACCGCCTTTATCGTAACCAATCAAAAATTCTTCCAACATATCATCGTTGATACCTCGTTTGACATTCATATATTCTCGAACGACATCAACGGATTTGTGATACTGGATGGCAGTCTTGGTATTCGTACCGACAATGCTTTTTTGCTTTTGATACACAGGGTCGTCTGTTGATACCTCATACTTTTCTGCCAAGGCTTCAACCGCCTGGTAGAATGGTAAACCCTCAACCTCTGCATAGAAACTGATGGCATCACCAGATGAACCACATTTATGGCAATAGTATCTGTCGCCGAGGATACAAAATTCAGTTTGGTTGTCACCATGACATATCGGACAAGCACCTCGTGGAATTTTGCCACCGTTTCGTGATAACGTTGTGTATTCTTCGACTAACTCTTGTAAGTCAATCTTGTATCGTAAGGTTGAAATTGTATTCATTCGGATAAGCCTCCTGGATTAGTCTTAGCTGTTGTTGTAATTCATGGTCATTAGATGGGTCAATACAACACTTTAGGTCATACAATAGATTGACGGCACTACGACAAGATACGATGTCTTGATTTTCTGATGCAACAGCAAAAGGTATCCATCCAGGTACATTGTCAATATGTGTGATGAATTGCTTTTTTCCACTAGCATCTGTTTTATAAATCTCTGAATGGTCCTGCATAAATACCGTCGTCACAGGATTGTATGGCTCTTGGTGTTCCGTTACCAGCTGTAAAAACGTATCAAACAAATTAGTGATGGTGTCAAAGATGCCATCATTCTTAGCTAAGATGTTGTGCATAAATGTGTATCTATTTCGGTAAAAATCTTCAACAGACATGATTCCGTTTATTGAATCATCAGTACCGATAAAAGTGTATTTAGATGCCTGTTTTACCCATATCTTTGTATTGTCGCTTAATATCATATAATCATCTTCCGCACCTTGAATTGTCTTTATGTGATACTCTTTGATAAATCCTAATAGAGTCACCAAGTTATATCTCACAGCCAATGCTGCGACAAGTTCTACCTTAATAAATGAATCCATATTATACCCCCCAATAATTCACATCACTTGATTCCCACAATTCTTTCTCTGTGGTGATAGACTGTTTTCTGTGACCAAATACAAATGTTTGATTATGATTATGGTCAATAATGAAAAGATATGTCGTTACACATCGTTTATACCATCCCAGTGTACAGTTGTCAATATTCAGTGTATATGACTTTCTACCTCCAACAAATGTCAGTCTAAGCAGAGACCCAACAGAAAAAACATCAAAGACAACTACTTCTTTTGTTTTTTTCAACGCAGTCAAAATATCCTCCTCTTTAGTATATGGTAATGTATACCAATAACGGAATTGTTTCTTACGCCGAATAAAGCCATTCACAGATAGCTGTTTGATATATCGTTTTGGCTGTGGTTTTTGTTTATTGACGACTAAGAAACCAAGTTGCTTGACTTTACGCATTGTCGTCAAACCATTTATCCAAGTCAAAGGAAGTTCTTTGTCTAAGCGTTGTATTTGTATTCTTTTTAGCGAACTCTTTAGCATTTAGTTCGTTTGCAGCAATGAATACGTCAGTCAAGGACATTTCTGTCTGTATCATCTTATCCATATACTTGTACAGCTTTAGCATAGAGTTTTCGTCAATTTGCATAAAGAACGAACGGACTTTAAAGAACTGTGAGGACGGCTTGCCATTACAGAACGCACCTTTAGATGTGCATTTCTTGAAATACATCATAGCAAGTGTCCAAGCCTTTTTCTTAATGTCTTTGTCGCTAAAGTTTTGTGTCATGCTTATGCCCCCCTACTTTTGTTCCGACTTGTTACAAACAAATTATACCATCGTTCAAAGGACAAGTCAACATACAAAAATTATTACTTGATATGTATCAATCGCCAAAGGCGATTACGGCTTTGCCGTGTTCTCCAGTTTCGTATTATCTTTTTGTATTTCTGAACGTAAGTGAAGAAATACAAAAGATAATCATACAAGTATGGAACTTATGTTTTAACCCTAGGAGTATACATTAAGGTATGGGACATAAGGTTAAAACCTAGGAGGGAAAACATAAGGCGGAAAACACTTGTATGAAACTTTTGTTTAAAACATAATGAGTAAACTATAGTAGTTCTTAGGTATTAACTTAGGTTTGATAGGGTATCACAAAAGTCTTAATTTGTCAAGAGCATTTCTAATGAATTTTTATAAATTTTACACGATAGTTTTATACACAATATTCAAACATTTATTTGCACGCCAAAATACCCAAGCCGTTTGACTTGGGTTGATTTTGGTTATCAATATTTGGTTGTCAATTAAAATGGAATGTCTTCGGATGTATCGAATGTTTCCGTTGTGGTAGAGCCATAAGAGCCAACTTCGTCGGATGCAGTGCCACCGAAAGCACTACCACCACCGCCATTAACGAGTTCGATAATTTGGATGCCTTTGAGCTTGAGAGACACGCCATACATCATAGCAGTTTCGTATGGACGTACACCAATCCAAAGAGCAATCTTAGAACCGCTCCAAATGGATGTCTTTTCGTCCATCGGTTTTTTATCACCGTCAACCAAGCGGATTACATTCTCGTGTGTGTTTCCGTCTTTGTCAGTGAACTCAACTTGCGTAGATGCCTTTAATTGCCAACCATAGTTTTTCTTCTTGGTCAATGTAAAGGTTGGGCGGTCTGTTTCTTTACCGTTTTTCGCACGTTGTTTGCACGTGTTGGAAGATTCCCAAATTTTAACCAACTTTTCTTGTAAAGATTTTGCATCTGCATCATCCAGGTGCATTGTCGCCGTGTACTTGCGACCACCAGCGAAGTCGTCAATAACTCCATTGATTTTCACAAACACAGATTCACCAACAGGTGTCATTACATCAGTAATTTTGTCAAGTGGTTTTTCTTTTGCCATATGCTTTTGTCCTTTTCTTTTAAAAAAGCCTATGCGATAAGGTTATCGCTTGCGGTATAACTTTCCGCACTTGTATTGTCGCACAATGTGTGGTATACTGTCAATAGGGTAATTGAAAAATTATTTTTTTACAGGAGGCAATATGTCAGATAACTTTATTCACACACATCTACACTCGCAGTTTTCAAACTATGGGATGAAAGATGCAATTAGTTCCGTAGATGGTATTATCCAGCGTGTACACGAATTGGGGCAACGTGGATTTGCACTCACAGACCACAATGGTTGCTCTGGGTTGATTGATACGTATGTACATCTGCAGAAATATAACAAGAAACATAACACGAATTTAAAACTGTTGATGGGGTCAGAGTTATACTATACGTATGATGTGACCATCAAAGACAAATCGTATTCACATATATTATTCCTTGCGAAAAACCAAGTCGGTCTTGAAAATTTATTCAAGTTGACAACGGAAGCACATAAGCATTATTATTACAAGTCAAGAATTGATTTAGATATAATCAAGCAATACTCCGAGGGTTTAATCTGTACATCGGCTTGCATGGGTGGATGGCTAAAGGGTGACAATAGAGAGTCTCTGATTCCGCAATTTAAAGACATTTTTAGTGACGACTTGTATTTTGAAATCCATACGTATCAACATGAAGACCAAAAACGGTTCAATGCAATGGTTGCTGAAATGGGTGCAAAATACGATGTTCCATTGATTGCCGCTTGTGATTCTCATTATGTGCATGAAGAAGATTATGCTTTACACAAGGCGTTTCGTGGCCGTTCACAAGATGATGATGAAGACCAATACTATGGTTCAAACGACTTCTTTATCCAATCGGAAGCACAAGTGTTTGACCGTCTAGTTCCACAATTCGGTGCAGATATGGTTGAGACAATGGTTAAGAATACCAATGTTATCTTTGACAAATGTAATACACAGATTGATTTTAATCTCGATGTGTACCCAAAGTATGTTAAAGATGGGGATGTAAAACCTGTGTTTTTGGATGCGTTACGCCAGGGATACAAGAAAAAGATTGTCGGCAAAGTGACGCCAGAATTTAAGAAACGTGTTGACGAGCGTGTGTTGCACGAGATTGATATTTTGGAACAAGTTGGGTATATGGACTACTTGTTGATAACTAAAGATTTACTGGATGCTTGTCGCAAGCGTGATATTCCAGTTGGGTACGGACGTGGAAGCTGCGGCGGAAGTGAGTGTGCGTACTTAATGGACATTGTTCAACTTGATGCCATTACAAACGATTTATATTTTGAGCGGTTTGTTAATCCAAGCCGTAAATCTCCAGCGGATAAACAATATTGTCCGAGTGTATGGTGACATACAACTAAGTTCCTTGTGAACGCTATGGCAAAAGCGGTGTCGTCAATAGACGGCTGACGGTAGAAGTTAAATAAGACTGGCTATATGACAATTATAGCCGTTTCCCATAGGCGAATACGCTTCGTAAGAGAGTCTACGGTCTAGTGTATATGGTACACGAGATAGCAGATAATACCGTGCTAAGATTATGTTTATACATAATAAAGTGTAACGACTATTCACAGTAGTGAAGTACGTTGGATATTGCCCCAATGGATGTGCAAGGCTCTTGTTTTAAACAAGATGATGAGATAGTCTACTCCCCTAATAAATATCTGGAAACAGAGGGTTTAAAGGATTGATAACGATTGCTCTAAAGTATGCAGAGGAGAAGTCATTCAATATCTTGAAGAAAAATACAAATATGTATACCAGTGTCGTACATTTTCATACATGAAGGCATCTGGTGCTTTAAAAGAAGCCGCACGTTGTCTTGGTGTAGACCATACCATCGCAGATACATACTCAAAGAAAATCAAAGATGTTTCGTTTGATGATGATGAAGATTACCATGATAACGACCTAGAGTATGCCAAACTTGACCATGTAAACGATGGCAAGCATCCAGAGTTATTTGAACTCGCAAAGAAACTGGTTGGTATCATGACTGGCTTTGGGAAACACGCATCAGCAGTCATTGTTTCAAACCAAGATATTACCAAGTATTGCTCTTTAGAGATGCAAAAAGATTCTAAAACAAAAGAAGAAACATTTGTGGCATCTACTAACTTTAAACATTTAGAATCTATGGGTTTTCTAAAGGAAGACATTCTTGGTCTTAGAACATTGGATGTAATCAATGATTGCGTAACGATGGCTGGTGTCAAAGATAGTCTTGACTTGGCAAAGTTGCCTTGGGATGATAAGCCTACGTTGGATTTATTATGTAAAGGCGATACGCTTGGTGTGTTCCAAATGAAATCACCGGGAATGATTAGAACTCTCAAAAGTATTGCACCAAAAAACTTTGTTGATTTAATTGCCGTAGTAGCATTGTATCGACCAGCGTGTATCATTACAGGTATGTTAGATGAGTACATCGAACGCCGTAATGGCAAACCATTTGAATATTTGGATGAACGATTGAAAGAGCCTTTGGGTGAAACATATGGTATTATGGTTTTCCAAGAACAAGTTATGCGTGTCTGTCAACTTATTGCTGGGTATTCAATGGCGGAAGCCGATACAGTAAGACGTGCGGTTGGTAAAAAAGACTATGATTTAATGCAAGAGATTACGGCAGAATTTGTTGACCGTGCGGTTGCGAACGGAACAGACAAAGTTGTTGCCGAACAGATACTTGAACAAATTGTGGCATCTTCACAGTACTCATTCAATAAAAGTCACAGTCAATCATACGGCTACATGGCATACATTACGGCATACCTAAAAGCACATTATCCGTTGGAATTTTATGTGGCAACCATCAACTCCGAAGATGGCAACCAAGAGAAAATCTTGCCGTATATCCAAGAGATTAAACGCAAGGGCATCGAAATATTGCCACCAGATTTACGCCATAGCGAACGTGAATGGACGGTTGATGGTAATGCCATTCGTGTAGGTCTTGCGTATATCAAGGGTATCAACAAGATTGAGAAACCACAAGAATATACCATTGATGCCATTTTTAGCAAGTACACCAAGTTACAACTTGAGGGCTTAGTCGGTAGTGGTGCTTTGGATTTCTTGGGTGAAACGAATGAACTTATGGCACTCATACCACAGTATAAATCATTCGATAATGACCGCAAGAACGCACAAAATAAGATTGACGAATGGCATGTTAAACTGGTGGAACACCAGCAGTTAATGCAACAGGAATCACCAACGGCAACGCCAAAGCAGTTACAGTCTATGGAAAAGAAATTGGCGAACATTCAAAAGAAAATCCAAGATTGGACAACTAAGTATGACTCCATAGTACTCCTAGAAAGCCCAAATTTGAGCTGTAAGGAGTCTCTAACGTCTCTTAGGTATAAATACCTTGGGTGTTCTTTTGAGAACCCCCTAAGGGAATATAACACAGAATTGGCAAACGGTCGTGATGTCAAAGCGGTTATCGTTTCTAGTTATAAACAAAGAACGACCAAGGCTGGCAAACCAATGGCATATGTATTTGACCACCTGGGCAACAAGTATGTTATGTGGTCTTCATATTTGGTTGAAATGAAAGTCGGTGTTGGGTATTATATCCAAGTGCGTGGCGATTGTATCACCAAAGCAAAACCATTGGAATTAAAGAAATAACCACATAAACGCAAAAAATTGGGGATATACCAACTAAGGTATATCCCCATTTGTTTTTATTAGAGAATTTTCATGACATCCACTCTTGCCATGTAGAGAGATACGTGGACCACCATCCAATCATTTAGCCACAAGGTATACAACTGTTGCACCCAGTAACACATTAATGAGTTTGGCTCGTTGTTGACTGCGATGTGCTTTCTTGATTATTTCTTGCTGCTGATTCAAGTATATTTCGGCTTTCTCTAATGAGTTCTTTTGCGTTTGCAGCGTCTGTTCTTGCTGACTTAACAAGTTCTTCGCTTCGTCCAATTGCTTCCGTTGTTCGGTTATTAGAGTCGATGCTGTTAGTAACTGCTGATTCGATTCGCTCGTTGATAACTTCGCTATTTGTAACTGCGTCTCCAATTCGTTGATTGTATTCAATTGATTGTCGATTGTATCCTCTAGCGTTGTCAAGTTCCCTTGTAGCGTTCTGTATTGGTCTTGTGTCAATGTTACTGTTGGTTCTTGTCCACAAGAATAACCCAATGGCAATAAGCACAACAATCCCAATAGCAATACAAATCGAATACTTTGGGTTTGACCGAACGTATGTTTTAATTTGTTCATTCATCGTTTCTCCATTATGGTTTCTTCATTGTTCCACGTTGGTATTCAATACCCTCAAGAACACTGACCTTATTCTGTAAAATAAAGCGTTCATATTTTGTTTCTTGTAGCTCTACTCTTGTTTCTTGTAGCTCTACTTCGGTTTTCCGTAGTTGTTGTTCATGTGCGTGTATACCACTAAACAGTAAATATACACACACGAATAAACTGATTAGGCATAGGGTCACAATAGTACAAAGCGTTTTACACAACTGTGGTTTTGTAACATGATGTTTCATCATATGTCAATCCCCCATTCGTTGTGTACGATGTATCGTGCGTTTCCACGAATAGTATTGCCACCAGACCACACAGGGTCATTCTCATGTAGAACCCATAAATCCCACCGTTCGCACGTGGAATCTGGACCGTAAGTATTATTTGGGTATGGCGTTGGGTCGTTATAACACAAGTCCAACCCATCTTTGTTATCTGCGGCTTCCGCATGAGTCATTACGTGTTGAATATCCAACGGAATACCAATTTGCACACACAAGAGCCCCACAAGAAAACTCATGGCGTAGATTTGTTGTTCTGTTGGCGGTTCAGTCCCAAGATTTGTCGGACTGGTTGCGTCAAAACAGCCATTGATTGCTATACCGATGGCATTGCTGTTTCGCATATATGTATGATTCCGATGCTCTGTAAAGTCGTCAACATCAGTAAACATATTGCCATCTTTGTCGATACATATGTGATAGCTATCGGTGTGGCTTTGGTCGTAATGACCAGCAGACCAATGTAGGTAGATGTTGTCAATCATACCTTGTGCATTGGTAGCCATACTCATCAGTTCATCTTTGGTTAGTTGTCTCATTTAGTATCCCCCTTGTCTAACGTAATTGGTAGCTTAGGTGGCTCTTCTAATTTGTCAGGAATGCCGTCGCCGTCCTTATCTATCCACAATGCTAGGAATCCGACAAGAGCAGTCAGAACACTTGGAATAAAGATATGGTCGATTAAGTTAATGCCTACACTAATCAGCTTGGCATTATCATCTGTAACATAGCCACTGATAAACGCCATGATATACGCCACCACTACCAATAAAATAGGCACTAGCATGACTAGTACTAGCGCCCTGGTTGCCCACATTCCAGTGGGGTGGATATTAGCCACCCTCATGGAATTGTATGCTTTTTTTAAAGAGTTAACGACATTTTGAGATATGTTCATGTAAGTCATCCCTCATCTCGTCAAAGCGGTCTTCTAGCCCATCGACTCGTGCTTTGAGTTGTACATGGGCAGAATACTGCTTTGCCCTCTGCTCACGGCTCAACTTAATCTCTTCTTTTAATTCCTTAAGAGTTTCTACTAAGGAATTCATCCTATCATTCATAGGGCTGACCAATACTCGATACCCTGCTCCGCACACAATACTAACGATCGTGGCAGTTGTCAGTATATCATTTAACCCAAATTGCCATGTCCACATTCAATCACCCCTTACCATAATGCCATTATCTGTGGTCCATTACCACTTGTGAACAAGTGAAGATTTCCAGGGAAATTATGGTCACCAATAATATTTGTTCCGTTATAAAGTGCTTTATTGATGCTACCTCGTCCTGTTAACGCCACATCAAAGGATATGGTATTGTTATGTGGGTTTAATACCTTGATTGTGCCAGGTCTTATGTTGAGTACAGTTCGTTCAGAGTTGGATTGTGCCGACGAATTATCCGTACCAGTGCCACCATTGCAATCAATAATAAATCGGTCAACATTGCTATCTAACTTAGCGACAAGCCCAGCAGGAGCGGATGCAGTAGCCTTTGTATATGGCTTAGTTGCCCAAGTCAATGTTCTGCCTTTTAAGGTCCAAGTGCCATTATCTGCAGTGAATACTTCAGGCGTAGCGTCTTTATCAGGGTCTTCTGCCTTTTGTAAGTAGTATTCTTGACCAGTCGGCAACGGAGCGCCTGATACATTACAATATTCGACTTTGACCTTGGTCTTATCGGTCGGTAATGTGTAAGTAACCATGCCGTGATCATTAACGGTATATTCAGTGCCATCAATGCGTAATTTAGTGCCAGGATAGAGGTTCTCAAAGTGAACTGCCGTATCGCCATCTTCCCAAGTTGGCAATACTAGCGGATACTGCGACACAATTTCACTATCTGATTTAAAGCCCAGAATACTTTTTGCTAAAAGCGTCAATACACCTGAAAGGCTCGCATCATTAATAACTATATTTCCAGCTCGCAAAGCACTGAGAGCGCCTGAAATGTCAGCGCTACTAACCTTGTCATCAACCTCTGCCTTGGTATAATAATTTGATAAATCGCTACTACCACCGCTAGCCTTTAACGCCGTCATATCCTTATTGTATTGCTCTTTCGCAACATAAGTAGTAGAGGCGTCTGCTTTCTTGAGATATACAGGGTCACTAATCATGGCTATGTAGCCCCGTATATCTACTTTTTTAAGGTACAGATTATCCGCATCTTTGACTGTCCGATA